>Ga0315339_1000792_pt1 | contig 34153 bp, 31 predicted proteins | sample ASW17metaG_FD_204514 | JGI IMG/M metagenome (GOLD analysis project Ga0315339, IMG submission 204514) | Ammonia-oxidizing marine archaeal communities from Pacific Ocean, United States - ASW #17 | ecosystem: Environmental > Aquatic > Marine > Oceanic | place: USA: California | collected 2016-12-05 | reverse complement strand
GTCGACCACATCCCAAGGCGTGTCGACCGCCACGGCGAGTACCGATAGAGGCTCAGCCGAGGCGGCTCTTGCAGCCGACTCGGGGTCGTCGGGCGAGCCAGAGGTCGCGGTTGTGGCGGCAGCAGATGCCGAGGCCTCGTCGACGTTGCCCGCCTTTTACACCGAGAATCAGGCGATTCGCGGCGAAGGCTTTTTCCGAGAGACATGTCTTTCCTGCCATGCATCGAGCGAATTCCGCGGATCCACGTTCGAGCGTCAGTGGACCGGGAGCACCGTGCGTGACCTGTACTCTGCTATCGCCTACAGCATGCCGGAAGACAATCCCGGCGGACTGCCAGCCCAGACCTATACCGACATCATTGCCTATATCCTCGAACTCAACAACTACCCGGGTGGTGCCGCCGAGCTCAAGCCCGGCCGCGCCGCGATGAGGGCTCAGCCGTTGTGGCCTGACCAAGACCGCTAAACCAGAATGATCCCGTATATCGAAGATACCATGGCGGATTGGGACACATTAGGCGTGCCCTATGAAGTCCTCGACCAGGACGAGATCCGCTACCGTTGGCCGGTGATTGGGCCCGAGCAGGAAATCGGGGTGGGACTCCATGAGCCCCAGGCCGGTGTCGTGCGGGCCCGTCGGTCCATCGAAGCCGTGGCAGAAGTCTTCCGCAAAGAGGGTGGCGACGTGACTCTTGCGGGGGCTGAGCTGGGGGAGCGGGACGGGAAAGTCCAGGGCAGCTCGGACCAACGTGCTCAACTCGGCCGCGTCAACCTGATCGGCCAGGAGGTGCTGAGCCACCTGGTCCGCCACCTCGGCGAACGGCCGGCCCCGCAGACTCTGGACGGTCGAGGCCTCCATGGGTGGTAGTTCTTCCGGTAGGTAGAGTCCCCCGTTGGGTGCCAGTCCTTGAAGGAGCGCCGTCCTCAGATCGGCCGTCGGACTACGGTCGTTGGTGCTCCGAAACCTCAAGGGGCATCCTCGATCACTCGTGCCCCGCTTCCGACCAGAGACACGAAGCGATCGGCGCTCCGTAGACCCACGGCGTCGAAAGCTCCCGTCATGGCGGCGGCCGCGGCTGAGGCCTCGCTGATATTGCGACAGAGCGCGAACATCGAGGGCCCCGATCCGGACAGACCTGCTCCCAATGCACCGGCCTCGATCGCAGCGGCGCGCACATCGTCGAAGCCGGGTACATGAGGAGTGCGGTAGGGCGCGGCGACTTCATCGACCAACGCCTTGCCAATGAGGTCCCAGTCCTGCTCGTAGAGGCCGACTACCAGGGCCGCACAGTTCGCCCACTGAGACACCGCCCGTTCGAGAGGCACGTCGGCAGGGACCGCACTCCTCATGTCCCCGGTTCCCAACTCCAAGGGAGGATGCACGAGGGCTACGGCCAGACCGCAGGGTACCGGGAGCGATATAGCCACGCCCGGCTGCTCCGGCCGTACCATCACGATCCCCCCATGAAGGGAAGGAGCAATGTTGTCCGAGTGCGTTGTTCCCGCGGCGCGCCGTTCTCCCGCGAGGGCACAGAGGATCTTCTCCTCCATGGTCAGACCGCCGTCGAGCAACGCGTTCGTGGCGACCACTGATGCGACCGAGCTGGCCGCGCTGCCACCCATCCCTCCGGAAAGGGGAAGCCCTTTCCAGATCTCGAGTGCGATGCCGACGTTTTGAAGGCCGGCAGCCTCGATCACGGCCCCGGCGGCTACCCCCGCAACGTTCGAATTCGGGTCCGTCGGGAGTCGTCCCCCGTCACTGTGGATCGCCGTGATTACCACCCCTGGCGTAGAGCACCGTCGTGCCTCGACCACGTCACCTGGACGCTCGAGCGCCAGTCCGAACACGTCGAAGCCGCATAGAACATTGCCGACGGTCGCTGGTGCATACGCCCGGGCTCGGGTCGCATTGGTCATGGAGAGTCTGCCGAAAGTGGTTTCATGCTGAAGGTTGCCCGCTGCCACGCTGGTGCGCAAACTGGGCTGACGAGAGGTACCCCACCACCCCCTGACAAACGGAGCCGCCGTACCATGAGCCGTTACCTGACCGAAGTCATAGGAACCTTCTTTGTGGTGTTTACGATCGGACTCACAGTGCTGGATGGGACCGCATTGGCTCCCCTGGCTATCGGGTCGGCTCTGATGGTCATGGTCTATATGGGCGGGCACATTTCGGGCGCCCATTACAACCCTGCGGTAAGCATCGCCATTCTGATCAGGGGCAAAATGGAGGCCCGTGACTTGGTGCCATACGTCATCGCGCAACTGACTGGGGCCGTACTTGCCAGCCTTGCCGTTTACGTCATCACGGGCAGCACGTTCGCACCGGCACCCGGTGCCGACGTTGGTCTGGTCGCCGTCCTCCTAGCCGAGGCGCTCTTCACGTTTGCACTGTCCATCGTCGTTCTCAACGTGGCGACCTCCGATGCTACGGCCGGCAATTCGTACTACGGTCTAGCGATCGGATTCACCGTCATGGTGGGCGCTTTTGCGGTGGGTGGGGTGTCCGGCGGCGCCTTCAACCCCGCGATTGGCACGGGACCGATTCTGGTCGATACGCTCTTGGGCGACGGCTCCATGTCCAACCTGTGGATCTACCTGGTCGGCCCGGTCTTGGGGGGAGTCGCGGCGGCGGCGGTCTTCGACCTGCAAAACTCAGACGCTGAAGAGGCCTGAACGGCCCGGGATCAATCCTTCGCCCGTCCTACCACGAGCTGGACCAGCTTTCCAATCGGGTCGTACGCGCTATCGGCCACGCGTTCTTTCAGCGGGATGATTGCGTTGTCGGTGATCGTAATACCCTCGGGGCAGACCTTTGTGCAGCACTTGGTGATGTTGCAGAGGCCGACTCCCTGATCCGTTCGGAGGTCGTCCGTCCGGTCCTCCGTATCCAACGGATGCATTTCGAGCGCGGCGGAATACACCAGGAAGCGGGGGCCGATGAATTCGTCGTGCATGTGGTGATCCCGCAGGACGTGACAGACGTCCTGGCAGAGGTAACACTCAATGCACTTTCTGAACTCCATCACCCGGTCCACGTCAGATTGGTGCATTTTCCAGGAACCGTCCTCGAAGTCGGGTGCCCTCGGCTTGAAGGGGCGGATTCGTTTCTTGACCTCGTAGTTCCATGATACGTCGGTCACCAAGTCCTTCTTGAGCGGGAACGCCTTCATCGGTTCGACCGTTACCGGACGGTCCAAGGGGAGGTCACTCAGCCGGGTCATGCACATGAGCTTGGGCATGCCGTTCACCTCTGCGGAGCAGGACCCACACTTGCCGGCCTTGCAGTTCCACCGGATCGCCAGGTCGTGCGCTTGATCGGCTTGGATCTGATGGATGGCATCGAGTACGACCATACCCTCCGATAGTTCGGTGGTGTATTCCTTGAATTCGCCGCCGGTCTTATCGCCCCGCCAAATCTTGAAGGTCGCGGTCGCCATCAGCCTTGCTCCTCGATAATCGTGCGTAACTCTTGGGGAATCTCAGGTAGGGGATCCCGCGAGGCCTCCATGGTGCCGTCCGAACCCTTCTTGAGCACCACCGTGTGCTTGCCCCAGTCGGCGTCCTTGTCGGGGTAGTCGATTCGGGAGTGCGCACCGCGGCTCTCCCTGCGGGCGAGCGCCGAACGGGCACACGCCTCGGCTACGGTGACGAGGTGGTGCAGGTCGAGACCCGTGTGCCAGCCCGTATTGAAGTGTCGGTCGCCGCCGACTCCCATCTTGGCGCCTTTGTCGGCGATCGTCCCGATTTCTTCTACCGCCTCCGACAGTGTGTCCTCTTTGCGGATGATGCCCACCTTGTCCTGCATCAGGTCCTGAAGCTCCGTCTGGACCTTGTAGGGGCCCACGCTCCCGGGCTGATCCCCGCGCTCGAGCGGCGCCAACGCCTCGCGTTGGGCCAGCTCGATTTCATCGTCGAGTACCGTACCCATCCCACGCTCGTTCGCAAACGTTGCTGCGGCTTCCCCGGCCCGTTTGCCGAAGACCACTAGGTCCGATAGGGAGTTGCCACCGAGCCGGTTCGCCCCGTGAAGGCCAGCTGCGCACTCCCCAGCGGCGAACAGCCCCGGGACGGTGGACATCTGCGTATCGGAGTCGACTCGGAGTCCTCCCATCACGTAGTGGGTGGTGGGACCGACCTCCATGGGCTCCACGGTGATGTCGATGCCGGCCAGCTCCTTGAACTGGTGGTACATCGACGGAAGCTTCCGCTTGATGTGATCCGGGGCGTCAGCGATGTTCTCCTTGATCCAAGCGATGTCGAGGAAGACACCACCGTGTGGGCTCCCCCGGCCCTCCTTCACCTCGCGGACTATGCAGCGTGCGACGTGATCCCTGGTCAGCAGTTCCGGAGGACGGCGGGCGTTCCGATCCCCGGTGACGTAGCGCCAGCCCTCGTCGGGATTGTCGGCGGTCTGGTTTACATAGAGGTCCGGAATGTCGTCGAACATGAAACGACGGCCCTCGGAATTCTTTAGGATGCCGCCTTCGCCACGAACTCCTTCGGTCACGAGCAACCCGCGCACGCTGGGCGGCCAGACCATGCCCGTCGGGTGGAACTGAACGAACTCCATATCGATGAGTTCGGCGCCGGCGTGATAGCCCAGGGAATGACCGTCCCCCGTACCTTCCCAACTGTTGGACGTGATCTTGAACGTCTGGCCGATTCCCCCTGTGGCCAGAATCACCGCCCCCGCCTGGAAGACTCGGAACTCCCCACTCTCACGGTCGTAGCCGAAAGCTCCGACGACCCGTTCGCCGTCCTGGAGGAGACGGGTGATTGTGCACTCCTGAAAGTCCTCCATTCCTTGGTGGACGCCGTGATCCTGGAGAGTGCGTATCAACTCGAGACCGGTGCGGTCTCCAACGTGAGCGAGGCGTGGGTGCGCGTGGCCCCCGAAGTTACGCTGTAGGATCCGTCCCTCTTTGGTGCGGTCGAACACCGCGCCCCACGCCTCCAGTTCCTGCACTCGATCCGGAGACTCCTTGGCGTGAAGCTCTGCCATGCGCCAGTTGTTGAGGTACTGGCCGCCACGCATGGTGTCGGCGAAATGCACCTCCCAACTATCGCGTTCGTCCACGTTGCCCAAGGCCGCGGCCATGCCGCCCTCCGCCATGACAGTGTGCGCCTTCCCGAGAAGGCACTTGGAGACGACTGCCACCGAAGCCCCCGCGGCGGAGGCTTCGATCGCCGCCCGCAAACCGGCTCCGCCGCATCCGATAATGAGCACATCGTGCTTGTGGCGTGTGATTTCCCCCATCAGAAGAGCCTCACATCGGTCCAAATTCCCATGGAGCACAGACGCACGTAGACGTCGGTGAATCCCACCCAGCAAAGGCTCATCCAAGCGAACAGCATGTGGCGCTTGTTGAGGCAGCTCACGCAGTCGTGCGCTTTCCGCTGGATCGGCTTGTCGAACATCACGTTGAGGCGTCCCCCAACAAGATGCCGCAAAGAGTGGCATCCGAGCGTATAGCTACCAAGGAGGATCACGTTGATGGTGAGGACCAACGTGCCGACACCCACGCCGAACGTCTCGGCACCGGTCGATGGATCGGTGAACCAGAGAGCCTTCCAGACGTCAATCGAGAGGAACACCAAAAAGAGCACCGCCAGGTACATGAAGTAGCGGTGCACGTTCTGCAGGATGAGCGGGAATGAGTGTTCACCCCAATAGGTCTTACGCGGTTCACCTACTGCGCAGTTCATCGGATCCGCCCAGAACGCCTTGTAGTACGCCCCGCGGTAGTAGTAGCAGGTCATCCGGAAGCCGCCCGGAGCCCATAGGATCAGAAACGCCGGTGACCAGGGGAGCCAGTCCAACCACCATCCGGGCCGTGGGCCGAACCAAGCGTGGTGCGTCGCCCCGAAGATCTCGGGCGAATAGAACGGCGAGAGGTAGTTCCCGTAGGAGTAGTGCTCACCCTGGAAGGCGGCCCACGTGGAGTAGACGACAAATGCGCCAAGGCCAAGAAAGACGACAACGGGCTGAAGCCACCATGCGTCGGGGCGGCTCGTCTGTCCGAAGGACCGACGAACCGGGAGCGAGGTTGTGCCTGACGCCATTCAGTTCTCCTTGTGGCGATTCCGCGAGCGCCAATCCGAGGATTGATCGTCTTTGAGAGCCCGAAGGGAGAGGCTTTCGTCGCACAGGGGGCTCTCGGCGGACACAATACGCTTGGCGAGTGGAAACGCCAATCGGCGCGTTTGGCATCCGGCCCACGCGCCCCCTATTATTAGTCCAGCCTCACAGCGTATCCCCGATCCGCCACCTACATGTGAGGAGCACGCCGGCGATGGACTGTGAAGGCATCGGATGGGTAGACAGCGCCACCGTGGCCAACGAGGACGCCTCCAAGACCATGCCCGCGATGACCAACTCGCGTCAGTGCCTGCCTCTGAAGCCCCAGGCCAACCACGCCCGGTAAGGCTTTCTTGGCGGCTCTAGCTTGCTGATCCCTCTTTCGGGAAGACGATGACGCTAGCGAGAGCCATCAGGGCAAGGTTGGTACAGGCTCTGGAGTAGGCCTCGGCGCCGATCCCCATCATGGCACCCGTCCAGGAGCCGAGAACGGCCATGAGGAAGGCGAGGAGTGAGAGGAGAACGAACAACTTCGCGATACCCGACACGTGCATCTCCATGGGGAGAGCGGGGTGACGACCTCGGTGAGGCACGGAGTGCCCGTCACCCGATAGCTCACGGCGCGGGACGGACCAACGCTTTTCTGCCGATCCCCGGGCGGCGGTGCCTCACCCGTGCGGTGGCAGCTCCTCACGGTCGTGTCCGGAGAAGAAGCTCGCGATGAGATCGGCTCCCTCCGCGAGGCACTTTTCGCCGAGTTCGGCACTCAACCCCCTCGCGTCGCCTAGGATGCCGTTCTCCGTAACCGACTGGAGACCGTCGGTGAAGATCCGATCCAACAGTTCCTGGGATGTCTCTCCGAGGAATCCGCCCTCGGCTCGCTCCATCCGTACGAGTTCGGGACGAATGGCCAGCATCTCCGATCCTTCGGCGGCATCGGCATGGCCACCTACCCGGTCGCCCATTCCCGCCTCGGCCAGCACGCTTCTCCAGATTCCCAGGAATCCGACTAGATCTGTGTACGCCTGCACCAGGCAATCCGAACTGACGGCACCTTGGAGTTCCGCCAACATGCCGGCCAATGGAGTGAAGTTCCCGCCGTGCGATGGCACCAAGCAGATCCGGGTGAAGCCGTGGTGTGCCAGGCTCACGCAGTAGTCCGTACAGACGGATCGCAGGGTCGATTCACGGAGGGAAATGGTGCCCGCGAACGCCATGTGGTGCTCGGAGCAGCCGACCCGGATGGTCGGGGCCACCAGCGCCCGCCCGAGGCGTTTCGCGACCTCGAAGCCGAGGCGTGTCCCTCGCTCAGCGTCCACACAAAGCGGGAGGTGCGGACCGTGCTGTTCGACGGCCCCCACGGGAATGACGATGGTCATGTAGCCGTTCTTGAGAGCGGCGGCCACGTCGGGCCAGGTCAGGTGCTCCAGGTACAGGTCTTCCATCTACGAGCGTCCCTCCGAAGGGTTTCGGGCGGCGGATCGCTCGCGTCTCGAGCGAGTGTGGAGCCGCCCACCCGTGGGTGCAATCCGAGAGGCCATGAGCCAATCCGTCATACTTCTGCGCATTAGTCAGACGAAGGGGCTCCGCTTCCGAGTCGGGGACTCGACTGCACCCGCAATCTTCGTTATCGGAGGTCTCTCGGCCAGGGTACCTGGCGGCGGGCCCGAATGCCTATCCAGTCGGACCTCGCCCATCTATGGTTGTGGTTACTCTGATATCCGCTCGACTAGGCGTACCGACCACCGCAGGAGTCAGCTATGCACATCTCCGAAGACGAGTACCGGGCGATCGAGGCTCGCCTGGCCCGAATCGAAGAGCGTTTAGGGGCGGCGGGTCATGATGGAAGTGAGCAGTAAGGGGCTTCCACTATACTGTATGCTTCCTGAAAACACGGAGCGGGAATGAAGATCGGTTTGGTTGGGTTCGCGGGATCCGGAAAAACGACTGTATTCAATGCGATGACCGGGCAGGACGTGCCCGTCGGGTTCGGTGGTGAAGTCCGCCTCGGCACCGTGAGAGTACCGGACGCTCGAATCGACGCGCTCTCCGGCGTGTTCTCGCCCAAGAAAACCACGTACGCCGAAATGAGCTTTTGCGACATCCCGGGAGAGCACGGCGCAGAAAAAAAGGGGCTCTCGGCTCGAGCACTTCAGCAGATCCGGGACCAAGAGGCTCTTTGCCTTGTGATTCGGGACTTCGACAACCCCGTGATCGAAGGAGAACCCGATCCTCTGGGTGATCTCGAGGCGTTTCATACGGAGTGTATCTTCGCAGATCTGGAGATCGTAGAGAAACGTCTGGACCGAGCCAAGAAGGAAAAGGCGGATGCTCTCGAGATCGCCGCTTTCGAGACCATGCAAGCTGCCCTCGAGGAGGAGCGGCCGCTGCGGACAGTGCCGGCGGCCGACCTGAACCGCGACTACCTGAAGGGGTTCGGATTACTCTCGGACTGTCCCCTCTTGGTCGCGCTGAACCGTTCCGAAGACGCTGCGGGTGAGCCGCTGCCCGCTGATTTGGTGGCCCGACTCGAAGACGTGGTCGCCGCTGGGCTGGCGCTGTCTGCGAGTGTGGAAGCGGACATCGCCGGACTCGACCCCGATGATCAAGCTGCGTTTCTCGAAGATCTCGGCCTTGGCGAGTCAGCGCTGGACAGATTCATTCGGACGGCCTACGGGCTTCTCGACCTCATATCGTTCTTTACGGTGGGAGAGGACGAGGTCCGGGCATGGACCATCCGTCGGGGTACCACGGCGCGTCCGGCGGCGGGGCGGATTCACTCCGACCTGGAGCGCGGATTCATCCGGTCGGAGGTAACACCCTGTGAAACGTTCATGGAACTGGGCTCGGAGCAGGCGGTGAAGGACGCCGGCCGCCTCCAAGTCGAAGGGAAGGACTACGTGGTCTCCGACGGCGATATCATGCACGTTCTCTTCAACGTCTGACCTACAGCACCCCTCAGGCCGAGTCCCCCATCAGAACGTGCTCGATCTCCTCGGCGGGGCGATCGTTTTCGCCCTGTGGACAACCGAATACATCGCGAACTCCTGAGGGTCCCACGTTTTGGATATTTTTTACATCGTCCGTTTGGCGGGGGATGCGCATCGATCGGCGAGTGTCACCTTGCGTTCGGTTGCACGCTCGTCGCGGGAGGGTTATCCCACCCACCGAGCCCGATGTTTACACCGTTCTGGCAGCACGCCGCAGACCGCGACGGGCTCCCTCGACCATACCGCTGGATTGACTCTTCTCGCTAGGAGCCCGTTTGGACTACATCGCAGTGGCCGTAATCGTCACTTACCTGATCGGCGTCACCGTCGTCGGCGCGCTGATGGCCCGGAGGTCTCGCGGCTCGAGTGACTGGGCCGTGGCGAGCGGTGGGATGTCCGGGGTGCTGGTGGCTTTCGGTCTCGCCGGGGCCCGCATCGGCGGAGCGGGTACGTACGGTGTGGCCGGAGATGTGGTATCCGGCGGCGTATGGAACATGTGGTGGTACGGCATCAGCTCATTCGCTGCTCTCGTGCTGGTGGGAGTGGGCTTCGCCGCCTACTACCGCAGACTCCAGCTTCAGACGGTCGGCGAGCTCTTTCTGATCCGTTTCGGCTCGAAACGTTGCCAGTGGCTCACCAGCCTGTGCGTGCAAACCGAATACGCCATCATCATCGTGATCGAAGCGTATGTCATCGGCGTAATCATCAGCTCGCTGACGCCGCTCTCGATGCTGCACGGTACGCTCATCGCCGCTTTGGTTCTGGCCACCTACGTGTCGCTGGGTGGGCTTTGGGGCACCTCGGTTACGAACGTTATCCATTGCACCGTGATTCTCGGGTCGTTGTTGGCCGTCGGGGTGATGGGCCTACACGAACTCGGCGGTTGGGAGTCTGTGACGCAGCAGGTGAGCACTCAGTTGGCCAGGTCGCCTGAGGCAGAGTCGCAGTGGTGGGGATTCGCCGGCGGAGGTTGGGTGGCGATTCTGGCCATGTTCTTCTCTGCGAGCGTTCACTCTCCAGCCGCCTCGATCTACGCGAACTATTCCACGGCCACTCGGACGGAGCGAAGCCTTGTGCCGGCATTCATCGCGGGTGGGGCAATCGCGGCGCTCATGCCCGTCCTGGCTGGACTCGTGGGGATTTTGACGGTGGCTCGTTTTGGACCGGATACGGGACTGGCGGGCTACCGGAACCTCACGGCTTTTGCCGCGGAGATCAGCCCGGTAATGGGGGGCATCACTCTGGCTGCGGTCCTCGCCGCGGTCATCTCCTCGGGAGGGCCCATCCTCCTTTCCAGTGCCACGATGTTCGTGCGGGATTGGGTCCCGGCAGCTCGGGACTATTCGTCCGAGCGGAGGTTGCGCGCGTACCGTGCGGTGACTGTCGTGTTCGCACTCGTCTCGGCTCTGATCGCGTGGTGGATCGCCATGAGCACTCGGGTATCGATCCTCGACCTGCTGCTCTTCGCGTTCGCGATGGTTCTGCCCGCCGCGATCGTGGTGGCGTTCGTCCTCTACTGGCGGCGGACTACCGAACAGGGGGCCTACTGGGGGATGCTCGCGGGATATGTGGCCGGCGTAGTCTGGTTCGTCGTGGCTAAATGGGCTCTTTGGGTCGGCCTGGAGGCCCCCGAGGGCGCTACTGGCCTGGTCCGACTGCTCGTGACACTCCTGACCGGGCAGGGCGAGGGGCTCGACCCGGCCTACGTGACCACAGTCGTTCCTTTGGTCACGGTGCCCATCGTGTCGCTGCTTACGGAGATCTCCCCGGAGCGGGAGGCCGAGTTCCGGGCCCGGCTCGTGGCGGTGCCCGACGCCGGCTAACCGAGGCGGCGCCATCCCTTTGGGAGTTGGAGCCGCTCGGCGCTGAGTTGCCCCCTCAGACTCTCGAGGGTCTCCCGACGGGCGCCACGGTCCGACTCACCCGTGTCGGTCGTGACTCTCTTCGTAGTGCAGCCGGTCGTGCATACGGTCCTTGGCCTGCCCGGCATCGCGCTTCTTCGCCGCTCTCATACTCAAGGCCTTTGTGGACTGGGAATGCACTCGTGGAAGGGACATCTGTCGCTCGATGTTCTCCGTTCCACACGACGGACACACGGGGACTTCCTCGCCCCGCACCAACTCTTCGAAGTCGTCGTCACATTCCTGGCAGGAGTATTCGTAGATGGGCATCGGTTCTTCCTCAGCTCAGGCTTTCCAGTGCCGCCACCAGTCGGTCGATTTCTGATGTCGTGTTGTAAACGTGTGTGGAGATGCGAATCGCGTTGTGCCCGTCCCGTTGGTGCTCGTCCAGATGGATAGAATGTCGTTCGTCCATGACGGGAACCAAAGCCATGGCGTCTACACCCTCCAGTTCGAAGATCGTCGAGCCGGGGCAGGAAGTCTCGTTAGCGCTTCCACTCAGGAGCGTGACTCCGTCCATCGTGGAAAGTCGACTCTTCAAGTAGTCGGACAGATATCGGGTCCTCACCGCCACATTGTCCAGCCCGATCGTCTCAACGAAGTCGAGTGCTGCGCCGATGCCTGCCCGCAACGGGAAGTCCGCCGTGCCCGGCGGGGCCAGAGCAGGAGCGTCCAGGGTTGCATCGTGGGCGAAGGCCGATCGAATGCGGGGGCGGGCGTCCTGGCGCACGTAGAGGACGCCGGTACCGACTGGGCCGAGCAGCCACTTGTGTAGACTGGCCGAGTAGGCGTCGCACCCGAGGTCGTGGAGGTCGATCGGGAATTGGCCCAAGGCCTGCGCGCCGTCGACCAGGCTCAGCAGGCCGTGTGATCTCGCCATCTCGGCCAGTCGCTTGACCGGGTATCGGTGACCGCCCCGTGTCACATGACAGAAGGCGATGGCTCGAGTGCGGGGCGTAATCGCCCGCTCGAAAAGGTCCACCACCTGGTCGTGACTCTCGAGAGGACTCGGCACGAAGATGTCAGTAGCCGTGATCCCATGTCTCTCCGCCCGAAACTGCCAAGGGCGCAGGCCGGCCGGGTGTTCTTGGGTCGTGAAGATCACCTCGTCGTCGGGCTCGAGGTCGAGTCCAACGGCCTGAAGGTGAAGCGCCTCAGTAGCATTCCGGGTCAGGGCGACCTCGTCCGCCGTGACACCGAGAAGTTTCGCCAGTCCGGGCACTACTCGCTCGGCGATGTCATTCTGGAGGTCGTGCTTTCCGTGCAGAGGCTCCCTGGATATGGCCTCGTACCCGCTGGACACCGCTTCCACAACCACGCCGGGCGGCATGCCCAGACTCGCATTGTTCATGTATGCGACACCCGGTTCTAGAATGAACTGGTCTCGGACGTGGGCCCACGCCGCGTCGTCGGGGCCGATAGGTCGGGAGAGGTCGGGACGGCTGGCGACGGCTGGAGGACCCTCCACATCACATCCGGCCGCGGACAGGGCCACCGCACCGGCGGATAGCAGAGACCCCGTGAGGAACTCTCGTCGACTGGTGTGCGGTACTCGCTTCATTAGAGGAGGCTCCCCTCAAAGAGTTCTTGGTTGTATCCAACCAGTAGTCGTGTCCCCGATCTCAGGGTAGGGGCGCGCAGCTTGCCCGAGCGTCCCAGCAGCAGATCAAGAAGGGCGTCGTTCTCCAGCGGCTCGGCCTCGAGATCGAAGCGCAGGACGTTCCTGCCCTTCGCCACCAGGAGTTCTGTCACCCCTTCAAGTACCGACAAGGCGGCGGCTCCCTCGAGAGGCTCCTTCGTGGTCGTTTGCACGACCCCGTCGCTGATTCCGTTCTGCGCAAGAAACTCCTGCGTGCGTTTGCAACTCTGTCAGCCGGGGCGGTGGTAGCGCCATTCCAAGCTCTTGGTCATTCACTCGCTCCCTGTTTGGGGTCTGCTGGCTCGGGGTATCTCTCTCTGAGAAAACCTAGGACGGCGTCGCCTCTGGGGGAAAGGCGATATCCCACTTCGAGGCTCTCTGTCAGGCCGAGTCCCTTGAGTTTCCGCACATTCACTTTGAAGTGATCCCTCTCCCTCCCGGCTTCTGAAGCCGGGTCTCCCGCCCGCACAGCCGCTCGACGTTGAATAGTATACATCACAGACTCGGTCCAAGGACCGGACTTGCTGGCCTTATCCCATCGAGCCAACCGGCTCGCGATCTCCTCGAACTCCCCTCGTTCACGCGGAGTGCTCTCGCGAAGGGCGATGCGCGGATCGGGTCCCGCCAGGTGTAAAGCGATCCGATAGAGGGAGCCTTCCGTACGGGGCCGAAGGAGTGCGTGCAGCTCCTGCAGGTCCGAGCAACCTGCAGCCACCGCCTCGGGTTCGGTGATGTCGTCCATCTCCACCTGGTCGACGGAGTCGATGGCCACCTGGCCGGCTGTGGTGAGGAGTGTGCCGCCGGCTCGGACCGTGGGGCGCCGCCATCGTCTAAAGGCGAGGGTGATGCTCCCATCCGCCACCCCTTTCAGCGTCTCTTGTTTGATAAGCACGAGGCTACTCACTCACTCGATCGTGAGACAATCGGAGGACGCCTACGGTCGCCTGATGCGCACGACGTCGACGGCGGTGCCCTGATCGCATCCAGACTCTGCCGCCAGGGCTCCTTCTATTACCACCTCGTCGTCGGTGCGCAGTCCTCGCACGTCACCCTCCAGCGCGTACAACTGATCGTCGTCGCCGAGCAGGGTCGTGCACCGCGCGTCACGTCTCGAGATCCGACCGGACCTGCTCATGAGCCCGTTTCGATCCGTCACATGGAAGGGATCGGACATAGAGAGGGGCCGAAAATAGATGTCGAAGACGATAAACACGTGGGACCGATCCATCGTGACCCACTGGGGCACCTGTACCGTGTGTGTGATCTCCCCTTCGGGACTGGTCATGAGCTGTTCAAGGACCTCGAAGCCGGTCCCGATCGCCCCTATACCGATCTGCACGGGCGTGATGGCAGGAAGGTGGATCGCGCTGACCGTCACATCCGTTCCCCGGCTCCCGCTCCGAGGCGAGATCGTCGGGGGCGTCCGAAGCGAGACGGAATCCGATACGACCAACGCCTGGCGGTCCTGCCCGTGGCCGTGCGTTGGGGTCAGAAGGACCAGGACGATCAACGTCGCGATCAAGCGCGTGCGGTCAGCGACCGTCTGCCGCCCTACCGGCTTGGTCATCTCCGTCCCCTTGAACAAGAGCGCCGGATTCTCGTTCTCGATCGGGAAAACGACGCCAAGTTGAGTATAGCCGTGCACGGGTGGGCACGTGTTCCCACCATGTCGATTCCGGCCGCAGCCTGCAAGGCGACCACAGGCTACGCTCTGACTCGGTGTCCTCTCAGGAATCACTCTGGAGCCGCCGGAGGGGCCTCGGGGCATCGCGTCCGCATAGATCGAACTTGCCGCTCTAGGGATCGGACGACTCTCCCTCGGGTTCAGGACCCAACTCACGCCGGAAGCAGATGCTCCGTTGGACTTCTGCGAAGCCCAAGGCCTCGTGAAATCGCTGACTCGCGGTATTCGCCACGTCACAATCCGACGCCAACTCCTGGAGTCCTCTAGATCGAGCCCATGCCTCGGCTTCCTTCACGAGCGCAGAACCGAATCCCTCGCGCCGCGAACTCTCATCGACCTAGATGCCCTCCAGGTAGGCGTCGGATTCGGTATCCCCACCGAAGCGGCTCATCAGGAGCAGGGCCAGCGTGATGGTGGCACTTGATCGAACGGACATACTGGACCTCCAATGGGGAGCGGCGCGGACCGATCTCATACCGAGTTGATGCCCGAGAGTTCAGGCTGCGCGTCACAAGCGGCGGCTACCGAAGGGGTCAACTGGGCCCGATCGGCCGCACTTCGATGAAGGCGCCCCGCCGAATGTGCGGGTGCCCCTGGGCTAGTTCGACCGCCTCATTGGAGACAAAAACAGGAGGGCCAATAATAACAAGGAACGCATTCCATTTTCCTCGGTGAGTGTCGAAGCCCTCCCCTCGTCGCCGACGTAGGGGGGCTCCACGAGTCGGGTGTGTCACTGTTCTGTCGGTGGGTCGTGCGAACCCGCACCGGGGTTGTATGGCGGGTCGTAGACACCTTGTCGGGAACCGGCCATCTTTCTTGCTATCCTGCATCTGAATCGACGGCCCGGGCGGCCCCCCGGCCGACAATTACCGCATAGGCAAACCCCATGAGTGACGTCCTGAAGAGTCTCGGCATCGAGGGTCACAATCTCGGGGGCTTCTGTGGAGAATGGCTCGGCTCGGGCCCCGAACTCGAGGTCACGACGCCGATCGATGGATCCGTTATCGGGACCGTACAACAGGTCACCGAGGGCGAGTACGACCGGATCGTCGATCGAGCCCAGGCGGCCTTTCTTCATTGGCGAACCGTACCTGCGCCCCAGCGCGGGGAGTTGGTGCGGCAGATCGGTGATCGACTTCGCGAGTTGAAGTCTGATCTCGGTGCTTTGGTCGCGCTTGAGATGGGTAAGATCCAAGCTGAGGGCGAAGGCGAAGTCCAGGAGATGATCGACATCTGCGACTTCGCAACGGGACTGTCGCGTCAGCTCTACGGGCTCACGATCGCTTCGGAGCGCCAGGATCACCGCATGATGGAACAGTGGCATCCGCTTGGAGTCGTGGGTGTCATCAGCGCCTTCAACTTCCCGGTGGCCGTTTGGAGCTGGAACGCAGCCTTGGCTTCGGTCTGTGGAGATGCCGTCTTGTGGAAGCCGGCAAGCCAGACGCCCCTCACGGCCATTGCGGTCACGAAGATCGCCCAGGCCGTGTGCGAGGAAAACGGTGTAGATCCGGCGATTTTCTCCTTGACCGTAGGGAAGGGGTCGAGTGTGGGTGACCGGCTACTGCACGACCGTCGCATTCCCCTGGTATCGGCCACGGGAAGCTGCGCGGTGGGTTACCGTGTCGCAGAGGTAGTCGGCAAGCGGCTCGCGAGGACCATCCTCGAACTCGGCGGCAACAACGCCATCATCGTTACGCCGCACGCCAACCTAGACTTGGCGCTCCCCGGTATCGTTTTCGGATCCGTCGGCACTGCGGGTCAACGCTGCACCAGCACCCGTCGCATCATTGTGCACGAATCCATGCGTGAGGAGCTAGTTAGCCGACTCATCCGTGCGTACCAGGGTGTCCGAATCGGCGACCCCCGTGACCCGGAGACGCTCATGGGGCCCCTGGTCAATCTCGGGGCTGTGGACGACCTGATGAACGCTGTGCGACGCGTCCAGGAAGAGGGAGGCGAGATTCTCTACGGTGGCGAGCGCCTGGAAGGTGATCAGTATCCGGGTGGCCACTACGTCACGCCCTGCATCGCCACCGCGAAAAACGAATTCGACATCGTGCAAGAGGAAACATTCGCCCCGATTCTTTACATCATCGGTTATGGCGACGCCAAGTCCTCGCCGAGGGAGTCGGTCGCCGAACTCGAAGAGGCGATGGCTATCCACAACGGGGTACCGCAGGGGCTTTCGTCGGCCATCTTCACGGACCACGTGCGCGAGGCAGAGTACTTCCTGTCCCACCGCGGCAGTGACTGTGGGATCGCCAACGTGAACATCGGGACGAGCGGCGCCGAGATCGGGGGGGCGTTCGGAGGAGAGAAGGAGACGGGCGGTGGGCGTGAGTCCGGCTCTGACGCCTGGAAAGCCTACATGCGGCGCCAGACGAACACGGTGAATTGGAGTACGGAGCTACCGCTGGCTCAGGGCATCGAGTTCGGATCGTAGAGTCCGTCTAGATTTGCCGCGGATCCCTTTGGGGGTCCCGTTGATGAATCAGGACGTCCCAGTCGTACGTATATTGATATGGAACTACGGATACCGGGGGCTAGAACGCCTGACAGCGGTGAGGAGGTTGGTCTGTGGCACGCTGCCACGCCACGACAAAAAAGGGGACCCAGTGTCGGTTGAATGCCCTCGAGGGTTCCGAGTACTGTGCCGTCCATCTAAGCCAGGACCCGGCCGCTCCCAGCGGACGGGAGGCGATCGAGGATCTCGAGAACCGTCTCAGTGAGACGGTCAAGACGGTGCTCGGACTCGCCATTGCTGCGGGAATCGTTCTGTCTGTCCTGATCAAGCGGCGCTAGGCGGGGCAGCCGCGCTAGTTGCCTCCGATCGGTGAGAGGGTCTCCATCTGTCGCTGGTAGTCCTCCAGTTCGCTCCCGAGCATATCGAACACTTCGTCGGCTTTACCCATCCGTGGATGCCGTCTTCGGCCAGCCGCGCCGCGGGCGGTGCTCGAATCCACCGCCGCGCATCGATTCTAGCCCGGTTCAGAGGTGGAGAGTAGCGGCCGGAGCAGTTCGTCCCATCTTTCAGTCGTAGGGCGGCTGTTCTCGGGGAACCCCACGGGTTGATCTGGGGTCGGGACTCGCTGGTAGAACCGCGTCTGAAGCTTGATGGGGGTGATTGCATGAACAGTGCTTGGACTGTGACAACACCTGGGGTTGGGGACCATAAAGCGCGTCCGAAGAGTCGCATGTTTGGGCGGGCGGTCCTCACAATGATCCTCCTGTCCGTCATGGCTGCGCCCGCGTTTGGTCAGGACCAGGACGTTCAGGGCGCCTGGAACGCGGAAACCTACTTCCTGAAGGACGGCGCCGAGCACCGGGTGGAGGGACGCATCTTCTTCACTGACTCCGACTGGCAGGTCGTCTTCTTCGTCGTCGATGGTATGGGCGAGATCAAGAGAGGTTCGGCCGAGGGGGGTACGTACACTCTGGACGGGGAAGGACTCACCTTCTGGCATTTGCACAACTTCTCGACCGGGGAGGCGATGGAAGGCTTGGAGGAGGCCCCGCTACGCATGGTGTATCGGGACCTAGAGGACGCCCCCCAGGAACCGTCCAGCGTCTACGTCGCAGGAGACGAACTCACGCTTGCGTTTCCGTCTGGCAACCGACTCCTGTTCACGCGGAGCTCCCGATGACGGTGCCTCTCGCGAGGCCGGGCACCGACGAATACGAGGCGTATTACAGCACCTATATCGACAAGGTGCCGGAGGGCGACGTGATCGATTTTCTGACCTCTCAAATCACCACCACGCTCGAGTTGCTGGCGTCGGTGCCACCCGCATTAGAGCAGCATCGTTACGCTCCCGACAAATGGTCTGTGCGTGAAGTTGTGGGGCACGTGATCGACGCCGAGCGCGTCTTTTCGCACCGAGCCTTCTCGTTCGCTCGTGCGGACCAGTCCCCCTTGCCCGGTATGGATCAGATCGACTACGCGTCGGCATCAAATGCAGATATGCGTCCGCTACCGGAGCTGGCGGGCGAGCTCGCTGCGGTCCGCAACTCCACGCTTTCCATGTTTCGTGGACTTCCGGAGGCAGCGTTTGGACGCTCGGGAGTGGCGAGCGGATACTCGTTCAGTGTGCGGTCATTTGTGTTTATCATCGCCGGCCATGAGATCCACCACCGTGAGGGGCTCTCGGCCCATTACTTGAACGCACTCCACGAGGAGCCGATTGTATGAGACTCGAAACCACGCTGCTCGTCGTCCTCGCGGCGTCGCTCGTCGGGGGACCGATCAAAGCACAGGCGGTCACCCCAGAGTTGGACGCGCCCTTCTACGCCTGGGAGCGTGGCGACTACGTGTCGGCACTCGAAGGATACCTTGCCGCCTTAAATGGCCGAGCAGGCGATCGGCTTAAGGACGAGATCGCGTCGTTCACCGGTGAGTTGTTCGAGGTGGCGACACTGACCGATGCCGGGACCGACATCCGGATTGGCCCGGATGGGCGGCTCGGGACCTATGCAGTCGGCACGGGCGAACAGCCCGGCATAGCGTTATTCGAGCTGGGTGACACGCCGAGGGTGATCTCTACCTTCCAGGGGCGTGACCCGGTGCTGTCGTCGGTTGGGACGGTTGCCTACCTACGAGTCGAGCGCACCGCTGATTTGGAAGCTGCCGAACAAGCGCTACTGGATGCCGCCAACCGGCTCGATCGAGACGCCTTCTTCGAGGCACAGGCCGAAATCGACTGGATCGAAATCCAGAATACCTCCTTGTGGATCCGCGACGTCGCGAGTGGCAGAGAACGAGAGGTATTCCTGGGTGACATCGCTGCGGTCGGAATGGTGTTTTCGAGCGATGGTAGAACGCTGTTCCTGACGGCCGGACGCTTGGGCAACCGACGCGATAACGACATCTACGCGGTGCAAGCCTACCGGCTGGCTCCCGAGGCGATTCTCGCGGGCCGCGGATTCAAGTCGGCGCCCCAGGCGATTCCAGGCGGGCGCTACCTGCTCTATCAGCGCCCGCAGGTCAGTCCTCTGCCGCAGGCTCCCGGGACCCCGCCCATCACGGATGCCGAAGGCGGCGGATTCGCCTTGGTCGATCTTCAGGAGGACGATGTCTTCGGTTTCGCCGGGACCGAACCGGCATTTTCGGCTTCAGGGACAGTACTCGCGTTTGTGACCGAGGGGCTTGGAGAGTGGGACATCGAAGTTGCGTCGGTGGAGCCGCTCGCGGTAGCCGTGGGAAGGGCCATGCAATCCACCACGGTCGTGCTACGATCACCCAGTCCGATCAGGGATCTGGCGTTGTCGCCGGACGGAAGCCTGGTAGCCTACCAAAAGCAGGTCGGAGGAAACTGGGAAATCTTCGTGTCCCCGACTGATGGCTCGCTGTCGGAGAGACAGGTTACGAACGAGATCCAACACGACCTCCACCCACGGTTCGTCGATCAAAATCGGATCCTTGCAGCCAAGGGAGAGGGCCGCCATCGGAGGTCGTACCTCTACGACTTACGCGACGGGTCCGTCACCAAGCTATTCCATAACAATACGGTGCGGACCATTGCGCCCGAGTATGAGTGGCAAGTGGGTAGTGACAATCGAGTCGTGATCGTGTCAGAGAGGGACGGAGACACGGTTTCGCCGGAGCGTGGAGTGTACGTGCTGGACCTCAACCGTAGGGTCACCAAAGAGGCCGTCCGAGGCCGGCTAGAGCAGAATCTGGCGGCTGAGCAGCGTCTCGCCTCCGCGGGTGCGAGGATGTTCGCCCCGATCCGTGAGGAAGTGGCAGCGGTTGCAGACCAGGTCTCCGTAAACCGCATCTACCGGTATGAATCCCGCCTCTTTGCCTTTGGATCCAAGTACGTCACGGAGCCGGGTAATGCCCAGGCTATCGAGTACCTTACCACGACACTCAAGGGTTTCGGCTACCAGCCGGAGCTCCAGTGGTTCGAGCCCTTGCCTGGGGTCAGGTCTGCCAACGTGGTGATCCGGATCGAAGGAAGCACCAATCCGGAGCTCGTATGTGTTGTTAGTAGCCACTTCGACTCCGTGCGCAGGGGCCCGGGCGCGGATGACAATACGTCGGGGACTGCTGCGCTCCTCGAGGCGGCTCGGTTGTTGGCCGGGAAGGCGTTTCCGATATCGGTAGAACTCGCCTTCTTCACTGGAGAGGAAGCGGGTCTTCTCGGGAGTCGGGAGTATGTGCGAAGGGCCGTGGAGACCGACAAGAACATCGTTTGTGCGTTGAACAACGATATGGTCGGCTGGGCGAACAATCAGCGGTTGGACAACACGATCAGGTACTCGAACGCCGGCATCCGCGATCTCCAGCACGCCGCGGCGAACCTCTTTTCCGACCTGATCACCTACGATGCGCTCTACTACAAGAACACGGACGCCCACGCGTACTACGAGGTCTATGGCGACATCGTGGGCGGGATAGGTTCCTATCCCGTGCTGGGAAACCCGAATTATCACCAGGCGTCAGATCGCCTGGTCACCATCAATCACAGACTGGTCGCCGAGGTGAGCCGAACCACCCTGGCGTCCATCATGTTGCTAGCGTCCAGCCCTCCGCGTCTCAGCGGAATCGAGGCCCGGCGAAGTCGCGTGGGGGTCCAGTTGACTTGGGCCGCTGCCGAGATGAGCGATGTCGAGGACTACCGCCTACGGTACACACGTGCCGACGGATCCGAGGCCGAGGAACAGATCACGATCTTGGGGGGCGAGGCGCCGCGGGCCCTGTTGGAGGACGTGTTGGGTGGCTCCGACATTGGGGTCAAGGCCGTAAGCCGACGTGGCCTCGAAGGGTGGGATTGGGTCTGGGTCACGGTTCCGTAGAGGTGTAGCGTGCAGCCTCTGTGGTTAGCGATCCCGGTGTTCGCCAACCAAAGCGCGAAGCCCACGGATTCTCGCGGCCCTCTACCACGTCTGCCGTGATCTTGCCGAGCATCGGGGCGCACTTGAAGCCGTGGCCGCTTCCGCCAGCTGCAACGACGAGGCCCTCACGGTCGGGATCTCGGTCGATCCAGAAATCACCATCCCAGGAGTCGCAGTAGAGGCACAGTCGCCGCTTGACGATGGCTGTGCCGACGTCTCCCCCCAGCGTCTCGACAAAGAACGTTTCGAATTTCTCGTCATTCTCCAGCGAAACCACCTTCTCACCGCGCGGATCGATTCGAATTCCGTTCCCGTGGTTGGCTACTTTCAGCACGCCGTCCGGTTGGATGGGGAAGCCGTACCAGCCCGTGTTCGCCACATCGGCACTCCACGGAGGAAACAAGTCGGCTTGGAAGCCGGTGACATCCGTCGGCTGGAAGTGGTAGACGGGTTGTCCAACACACGAAAGAGCGTCCTCTAGCCACGGGAGCAGGGTGGGAGTCCACGCGCCCGCGGCGACCACCACCACGTCGGCGGCGTGTTCTTCACCACCCTCCGTCACGATACCAGACACCCGCGAGCCGTTTTCACGCAGTGATGCCATGGTCTGGCCTTCGACCAGGCGAACGCCCGCCTCTCGTGCTCGCCCAAGTAGCCACGACACCACGTTCCCGCTTTCAGCCCATCCGGCGCGGTGATTGAAGTACCCGTCCGGGTAGCGATCCTCACTCCAGCTGGGAAAACGGCGGCTCAGTTCGCCCGGAGTCAGCCTATCGATAGGGTGCCCCATCTCGGAGAGCACCTCCCAGCTATCGTGCTCGAAGCCGCCCGGGCTCATCTCGTCTCGAGCCAGGATCAGATATCCGGTCTCGTGATAGAGGGCTCGTCCTGCCATTGCGTTCCAGTCGTCCCAGCCGTTCATACACTCTCGGACGAGCCGGGCGTAGAAGACGTCCGAGCCGTAGTCGGCGCGAATGACCTTGCTGATGTCGGTGGAACTGGCGTCGGGATGCGGTAGTGGACCGGGGTCGACGAGTGTGACTGTGTGACCGCGTGCCCGAAGCTCCAGGGCTGCGGTGACGCCGAACACCCCTCCTCCGACGACAACCACTGTGTTGGATTCCACCTTGATGTGTCCTAGTCACGGGGCGGTCGGCTGGGAGTCCTGGCCGAAAGAGCTCGTACGGACGATTTTCCCCAACCTTCTTCAGGGACTTACGTGATGCAACTACGGATTCTGACAGCCGCGGACATACGCTCTTGTTTGGACATGCCCGGGGCGATCCAAGCGATGAGAGTGGCGTTCACCCAACTCTCGTCGGGAGACGCTGTGGTGCCCGACCGGCTCGGCGTCGAGACAGAGAAAGGCGTAAGCCTATTCATGCCCGGATACCTACCCGACGGGCGGCACCTGGCGGCCAAGATCGTCTCGGTCTTTCCGGGCAACCGTGAGCGGGGCCTGCCCGCGATCAACGCGGTGGTATTAGTGTTGGATAGTGAGACGGGCTTGCCGCGCGCCCTTATGGACGGGACCTACCTGACCGCTTTGCGGACCGGGGCCGCGAGCGGTTTGGCGACCGAGGTGCTTGCCCTCGACGACGCGTCGGTGCTCGCGGTATTCGGCGCCGGTCCTCAGGCGCGCACCCAAATCGATGCCGTTCGTGCGGTGCGACCCATTTCCGAAGTGCGTGTCTTTTCCCTGTCGGCTGCCGAATCGGAGGCCCTGGCTCAGGAGGTTGAGGGCGTGCCTGTCACGGTGGTGGACGATCCAGCGCGCGCCCTCGCCGGTGCGCAGGTGATCGTGACGGCCACGGATAGCCGCCGGCCCGTGTTCCCGGGGGACTTGGTCGAACCGGGAGCCCACATCAACTCGGTGGGAGCCTTCACTCCGGAGATGAGGGAGTTGGATGGTGCGCTCGTAAGTCGGGCTACGGTGATTGTTGATTCGAGGGATACCGTTATGGCGGAGGCGGGCGATCTGGTCCAAGCGATCCGTGAGGGGATGTTTTCGCTCGACCGGATCCACGCGGAGCTCGGTGAGGTCGTGAGCGGTGCACGCCCCGGGCGTACCTCCTCGGAAGCGGTGACCCTTTTCAAGTCAGTTGGCAGCGCCGCGCAGGATGTTGCCGCGGCAGGTAGGATTCTCGAGGCCGCCGAGGCGTCGGGACTCGGAGTAAGTGTGGAGATCTGACCACTAGTCGTACCGCAGTGAGCCACAACTCTCGCGAATATTCTCTCGCGCCGCCCAAATACGGCTCGCGGCCCTTTCCGCGTTCGCGGCTACTGGAACCCCTCACGCCATGAGCCTGGTCGAGGCGGCCGAGGCCGATAAGGACCCCAAGGTCCGGGCGGTCGTCCAGCAGATTCTGGGAGCCGGGTCGTCAGGCGATACTCAGCACCCTGTTTAGAGCCCGTGCCAGCTTGAAACCTTCTAACATCTCATGTCGGATGGAAGAGAGCCGTCCGCCCTGGTCGGAATGAGAGAAGAAGGCGGTGATGGTCGTCTCCACCTGTTGCTCTGACGTAAACAACGATTCCATACGCAGACTCTCCGTATAGGGAATCAGCTGGTCGTCTTCTCCATGAATGAGATGGACCGGGGTTCGCAAGGCGGGCATGAAGGGGACCGGGTCCATGAGGGGAGATGAGCTCCGAACCGCCGTGGCCAACTGCTGGGCAATATCTTCGACGCCGCGCAGGTCGGGCCAGTGATCGGTTGAGGGCGCGAACAGGTCGAAGAGCCGTGTGTGCTCTGGAGCGACCCCGCGCCTCAGTTCGCCCTTCAGAGCATCATACGAGGGATCCCAGGCCAGAATCCGTCGTTCGCCTGCCTCTACAGCCAGCCGCCTTAGCGCCTGCGCCACGTCCTCCGCCCCCGCATACTCGGGTATCGAGGTCAGATGACTCCCGCCAATGATCCAACGTCCGTATGGATCCGGACGGATGCGGTGTGTGATTCCGTCCCACTCGTGCTCACCGCTCATCTGGAAGTGCACCATGCGCTCCATATCGCAGTAGCCCCCGAAACCAACTACCCCTCCGAGCTGGTCGCCCACATCTGAGTGCGACGCGGCGATTAGAATCTGCGGAGCGCCGAAAGAAAAACCGATGGCTCCGTACGGACCATCGTTGGTCACGTCGAGCCCGCGCAGCACGTCCAGGGCACCCCGCAAAGTCGGGTGGGTCACCTCCGGCGCCAGGCGAAGATTCTTCCATTCCGGTACTTGGGGCACGACAACAGCCAGTCCGGACGTGGCCAAGGCACGCACAAATCGAAGGAGATTCGGATGGAACCGACCGGGCCGCGTGATTCCGTGGAGCACGATCCATCCCGGTAAGTTCCGCTGTGCGCCGCGCGGGACGATGACTGACGCAGGAACCTGGCGGTCGCCTCTGTCCAGAAGTGTCTCGTACTCACGGGTGGCAGCGTTGTTGGTGAGCCAGCTCTTGACGGCGCGGATCGTTCTGAGGGTAGCCATATGAGCGAGAAGCTACGGGCCGAGCAGAGCGGGCCGCCACCCGCCGAGCCACGCTTGCGCTCACTCAACGTGTCGAACATGATCCGATCGATGACTATTGGACGCCGAAGCTTTCTCCAGAGTGCCGCCGCCGCAGCGCTCGCTTGGCCCCGCGCCATCGATGCGCTCGGGCAGGATCTGCAGACGGGTGGAGCGCCCGTCGATGAGGAGTTCTGGAGCTTTGTTCGCGGCCAGTTCCTGATTCCCAGCGACCGCATATACCTCAACAACGGGACCCTGGGACCGTCGCCTGCGGTGGTCATAGAAGCGGTCGCAGAGCACACTCGCCGGGTCGCCGCGACTTATCCGCCCGGTGTCCGGTGGGAGAACTTGAAAGGTGCCTTGGGTTCACTCCTGGAAGCCGATCCCGAGGGGTTCGTGTTTCCCAGGAACACGACGGAGGCCATGAACTTTGTCGCCAACGGTATCGATCTCGATGCGGGCGACGAGGTGCTTATCACCAATCATGAGCACATTGGTGGGTACAAACCTTGGGAGATGATCTGCGCCCGCCGGGGCGCCACACTGGTTGTAGCTCACCTGCCTACACCGGCCCGGTCTTCGGAGGATCTTTTTGACGCGGTGCTCGCGGCGATGACGCCACGGACTCGGGTACTCGCTCTCTCTCACGTCACCTTTACGACCGGGACCGTGTTGCCGGTGACAGCGCTCGCACGCGAGTGCCGCGAGAGGTCGATCATCTTCGCTGTCGACGGGGCCCACCCACCCGGCATGCTGCGCGTTGATCTGCAGGATCTAGGAGGTGACTTCTACGCGTCATCGCCCCACAAGTGGCTCCTCGCCCCGCAGGGAACGGGACTGCTCTACATGACGGACGAATGGCGGACGCGACTTTGGCCCACCCTGGCCTCGGGCGGGTGGGACGACCTCGATCTGGGGGCTCACCGGTTCAATCACTTCGGCACCTTTGATGAGTCACGTCTCGCCGGCCTCCTGGCGGCGGTGGAGTTCCATGCGGTGCTCGGGGTCGATCGGATCGAGGCGCGGGTTCGCCACCTGAGGGCGCTTTTGCAGGCCGGCCTCAGCGGGCTGGCGGGTATCGAGATCGCGTCGCCGCAGAGTGAGGAGTTGTCGTCCGCCATGGTGTCGTTTCGCCTCGAGGGAGTCGATTCCTTGGCCCTCCAGTCGTACCTCAGCAGAGCTGCCAAAGTGCGGACCCGCGTCATCGGAGAATACGACTACGGTTGGATGCGTTTGTCCACTCACATCTATAATCGCCCCTCGGATCTCGACCGGATTCTGGAGCTACTCGAGGGCGTCGGCAGAGACGGACTCCCCTCGGGTGACTGACGCGACGTCTCCGGAGCGGAACCGTAGGGCTACTAGCTCGTGCCAGTTGGGGTACGTACAAATTCTAGAGCAGGGGTAGGGGATGACGGACTATCGACCGCCTTACCGAGCCGCCGCCGCCGTGGGCATGGCGGCCTTCGCGCTTTACGCGTTGACCCTCGCCCCCAGCACAGGATGGTGGGATGCCAGCGAATACATCACGACGGGCCATTTGCTCGGGATTCCTCATCCGCCCGGGAACCCACTGTTCGTTTCGCTCGCCCGCACGTGGAGCCTGCTACTCGCACCGTTTGGCCTGCCCGTAGCGGTCCGGATCAATTTGCTGGCTGCAGCAACCAGTGCCACGGCCACGTTTTTCTTCTTCATGATCTGCCATCGGATTCTCTCGCCCGTGGTGGAGGAGCGATGGATGGCAGTGGTCGGAGCTGTATCGGGCGCATTGATCGGGGCGACCGCTTATACGGTCTGGAACCAGTCGAATGTGAACGAGAAGGTCTATACGGTCAGCGTGGCCATTCTGGCCGCTGCGTCATGGCTGCTTTTGCGCTGGTACGACCGTCAGGACAAACCGGCCGGCCTGAGGGTCCTCTTGGTGGCGATCTACGTGATGGTCCTAGGCGCTTCCAACCACCTGATGTCGGTCCTACCGGCTCCGGCCTTCGCCATTTTTGTTTTAGTGGCGGGCCCTGCGGTGCTCTTGAGCTTGAAGTTCTGGGTCCGTGCGGTGCCGCTCGTGATCCTGGGACTCTCGTTCAGCGTCTTTTTGCCCCTGCGGGCGGCGCAGGATCCGGTCATTAACGAAGGGGATCCGGTCTGTGCCACGGCAGGTGAAGTGGTGGTGGCCATCTACAGCAATGGGAAGGCCGGTTGTGAGGCGCTTGCGTCCTCACTCAGCCGCGAGCAGTACGCCAAGCCGCCGATGAGCGAGAGACAGGCTCCTTTTCAGGATCAACTCCTGAACTATTTCCAGTACTTCGACTGGCAGTGGGCACGCGGAGCGGACCTGGGTGAGTTGCCGATGGGTGCGCGTTTGCCGGCCACCATGTTGTTCATGGCTCTGGGGTTCATGGGGCTTCTGGTCGTGTGGCGAGCGGACCGCAACATCTTCATATATGTGGTTGCCCTGACAGCTACCCTCACGTTGGGGCTGGTCACCTATCTAAACTTCAAGTACGGGTTCTCGCTTGCTCCGGGTGTCACCGACCGATTGGCGCACGAAGTCCGCGAGCGGGACTACTTTTTTGTGGCGAGCTTCATCCTTTGGGGGAACCTGGCGGGGGTCGGTTTGGCGGGATTCTGGTCGGCGTTGGCGGCGCACTGGGGCGGCGGGGCGGCCTACAAGAAGGCCGCTCCCATCTTCCTGATCGCCTTCATCCCGCTGGTCTTCAATTGGACGTGGGCCGACCGCTCGGGTGACTATGCGGCTCGCGACTGGGCATACGATCTCCTGATGAGTGTCGAGCCATATGCCATCCTCTTCACAAACGGGGACAACGACACCTTTCCACTGTGGTATCTCCAAGAGATCGAGGGCGTTCGGAAAGACGTAAGTGTTGTCGTCATCCAATACCTCTACACCGACTGGTATCCGAAGCAGCTTCGTGAACTGACCGAACCCGGCCGGCAGCGACCTTTCGACGAGGCCTTCGCGGTAGACCTCTACCCGCCCACTCCGATTCCCGACTCCGCGATCACGTCGGCTACCGACGACATGCTCGATGCCGTAGGATCGGGCCGGATCCCGCAGGACCTGGACCTTCCCCTCGGTGATGTGGTGGTGACATATCCGTCGGGCGCCTATCTGGATCGTGGCCACCGCCTAGCTCTGAACTTCATCCACGACTCGATTGGGCGGCGCCCGGTCTACTTTGCCAGTGCTGCTGGACTATTGAGTGACCTCGGGCTGCGCGATTGGGGTGTTCGTCACGGTCTCACGACCAAGTTGGTGATGCGGGACTTGGGCGCCGAGCCACCCGAGGGCGTGTCGCAGGGGACCGATCGCATGGGCGCGGAATGGTTCGATATCGAGCGTAATCTTGCCCTGGTCAATGATGTATATCAGTACCGTGGGATTCGTGATCGCGACATCTGGCAGGACCGCAGTACGCTGAATATTCCACTGCACTATCAGTTTCTCTTCGTGCAACTTGCTGACGCGGCGGCGCAAGCTGGGCTGCCGACTGATCAGGTGAGTGACCTGGCCGATGAAGCCTTCGCATTTCGCACGACGGCACTAGGGGGGCGGCGCTACCTGCCATCAGGGCAGTAGCCTTCACGCAAGCGGTCTCCGGTCGCGGCCATGGACCGGAACCCGCATCCCGTGCAGGGGTGCAAGCTCGCTCGACAGTCCTTCCATTTTCGAAAGCGACGTGACCATGGTAGATGGACGTAGTCCTGAGCTGGAGCCTGCGGAACTGAGCAGATATGCCCGTCATCTCTCTCTCCCCGAGGTCGGGCTTGAAGGTCAGAAACGCTTAAAAGGGGCTCGGGTGTTGGTTGTTGGGGCCGGCGGTTTGGGTTCACCACTAGCACTTTACTTGGCGGCTGCGGGAGTCGGCAGGTTGGGCCTCGTGGACTTCGACCAGGTTGATGTGACCAACCTGCAGAGACAGATCCTCCACGGCACCAAGGATGTCGGGCGTGACAAGCTGGACTCGGCGGGTGACCGACTTGCCGACGTCAATCCGAACGTAGAGGTGGTGTCACACGCCGTTCGGCTGAACTCCGACAACGCGTTGGACATTCTGGAGCCGTACGACGTGGTCGTTGACGGGACGGACAACTTCCCGACTCGGTACTTGGTCAACGACGCTTCGGTGCTTCTTGGAAAGCCCAATGTGTACGGATCGATCTTTCGTTGGGAGGGGCAGGTCTCGGTCTTCGGTTTCGACGGCGGGCCCTGTTATCGGTGTCTCTTCCGCGAACCTCCGCCGCCGGGTCTGATCCCGAATTGTGCTGAGGCGGGCGTCCTTGGAGTCCTTCCGGGAATCATCGGATCGCTTCAGGCCCTGGAGGTCATCAAGCTCATCTTGGGTAAGGGCACTACGCTCAGTGGCCGGCTCCTCATCTTCGACGCTATGGATCTGAGTTGGAGGGAGGTCGCGTTGCGACGAAATCCGGAATGCCCGGTGTGCGGTGACGTACCGACCCAGACGAACCTCATCGACTACGAAGATTTTTGTGGACTTCGCTCAAAGGAAAACGACATGCCCCCCGTTGAAGGACAGGAGCCTCAGCCGACTGTTCGCGAGATCGGTCCGTTGGAGTTGAAGGAACGCCTCGGCGCAGGCGACCCGCCTCTGTTGCTCGACGTCAGGGAGCCCTACGAACGGGACATCGCGAGCCTGGCCGAGTTCGAAGAGGTACGCGTACCCCTTGGCCAGCTGCTCCAACGTCTGAGCGAGATTCCCGACCAGCGCGACATCGTCGTGTATTGCCGTTCCGGCGCGCGCAGCCGAATGGCGGCGGGGGCACTGGTCGAGGCGGGCTACAAGTGCGTGGACAATCTCACGGGTGGAATTCTCGCCTGGTCCGACGAGATCGATCCGAGCTTGCCCAAGTACTAGGCTGGTGGGACACTTCGGGCCGTCCGTGGGCCCGAAGTCGGGAAGATGTCCCCCTATCCGCGCCCTAGAACTTCGCCAGGTCCAAGATCGCGTCGAGCACGTCCTGTTCTTGAGGCAGAATGACCTGCTCCAGCTGCGGCGCATAAGCCACCCACGTGTCCAGCGACGCGACGCGTCGGACTGGTCCGTCCAGCCATGGGAAGAGCTCGTCCGATATACGCGCTGCTATCTCCGAGCCGATTCCCCACGAGAGAGAATCCTCGTGGGTGATCAACACCTTGTTGGTCTTCTTGACGGAGGCAGCGATGGATTCCATGTCCAGCGGCGACAGCGTCCTCAGGTCGATGACTTCACATTCGATCCCATGCTGGTCTGCCGCAGTCCGGGCGGCATCCATCGAACGCTTCACCAAGGCGCCGCACGTGACGATGGTCAGATCCGATCCGGGGCGCACGACCTTTGCTTTGCCGAACGGTATCATATAGTCGCCGCCCGGATACCGACCCTTGTTGTGGACCTGCCGGTAGAGGTGTTTGTGCTCCAGGAAGATGACCGGATCATCGCAGCGTATCGCGGTTCTCAGCAGCCCGTTGGCATCGAGCGCATTGGACGGTAGGACGACCCTCAGACCGGGCGTATGCGTAAACAGGGTGTCGCCGGTCTGTGAATGATAGGGACCGCCACCCTTCAAATAACCCCCGTAGGGCACCCTGATCACCAGCGGTGAGCTAAACGCTCCGCCGGTCCGGTATCGCATGGTCGCCAGTTCGTTCCGAATCTGCATGAATGCCGGCCAGATGTAGTCGAAAAATTGGATCTCGACCACCGGCTTGAGGCCGCGTTGCGCCATCCCGACAGCTCGGCCCACGATGCTCGCTTCGGCCAATGGAGAGTTGAAGACACGCTGACCCCCGAATCGGGTCTGAAGGCCATGTGTAACCTTGAACACGCCGCCCTTTCCCTTCACCTCGGGCAGTATCTCCTCTCTCGAGGCGTCCGCGACGTCTTCGCCGAAGACGACGATGCGAGGATCGCGTTCCATCTCGTCACCCATGCAGGCATTCAAGAGGTCGACAACCGTCAGGTCCCGGTCATCCGCAAATTCAGGCGTATCCTCGGTGTCGAAGTCCGGGCCGGTCGCGTCCACGTCTTCGGAGAAGAGGTGGTCCAACACCGTCTCAGGATCCGGCTGTGGGTGCGTCTCTGCTTCGTCCGCTGCGGCGGCGACCGACTTCTGGATCTCCTCCTCCAGGGCATCAAGAGACTCGGCGGTGGCGATTCCCTCAGCGATCAGGAGCGCTCGCGTGGTCACCAGAGGATCTCGTTTGGCGTCTGCTTCCCGTTCCGCTTCGGGGCGATACATGCGTTCATCATCAGACATCGAGTGTGAGTACGGTCTGATGGTATGGGCGTGAACCAGAGCGGGCCCTCTTCGTGATCGGCAGTATGCCACGGCCTCGCCGGCGGCTCGGTAACTATCTGCCAGGTCCGTTCCATCGCACTCTAGAACGAGAAGATTTGGGAAACCTTCGACTAGCTTGGAGATGCTCCCACCCGCCGTATTGACCTCGACTGGCACGGAGATCGCGTACCCGTTGTCCTCGACAAGGAAGACCACAGGGAGTTCCAAGTTGCAGGCGCTATTCAGGGCCTCCCAAAACTCGCCCTCAGAGGTAGCGCCGTCCCCGGAGGTGACCAGCACGACCTCGTCGGCATGAAAGCCGGTGAGCTTGCCTTCGAGCTCCGGGACCTGCGCGGCGCGTACTCCTGCCTCGGCGGCGCCCACGGCCTGGAGGAACTGAGTGCCAGTCGGCGACGAGGTGCTCGCAATGTTGTAGCGCACGTCACCGAAATGCGACGGCATCTGCCGCCCCGCGCTGTTCGGATCGTCATGGGCCCCTACGGCGCCTAACAGATGGTCGAGCGGCGTCTGCCCGACAGCGAGCGCCAGGGCCCGGTCCCGGTAGTAGAGGTAGAACCAGTCGTGGCCCTCCTTTAGGTGGGCGGCCATCGCCACCTGGATGGCTTCGTGCCCCGCCCCCGAGATCTGGAAGAAGATCTTGTTCTGGCGCTTGAGGGCGATTTCCCGATCATCGACCCGGCGAGCCATGACCATGAGGCGGTATGCTTCGAGTAGCCAGTCGGGGTCGAGGTGCGGCTCGTCCACCGGGGCGATCACGTCCTGCTCTTTCGTTGCCATTTATTCCCGGGAGTCAGGTTCGGTCAGGCAATACATAACATAGCCAAACCCAGAATCAGAGTAGAGCGTCACCTGACTCCGGGTGTCCCGCAACGCCGAGCAGTTGCTCTGTGAGCGCTTTGGGTGTGGTCACAGGTGTACGGCAAGAATACGCTCGGCAGACATATGCCGTCGACACCCCGTCCTGAGCGCCACGGCCGGCCAGCAATGGGAGGGCGTGATCCTGGGCCTCTTCTGATGGGGCGGCTCCGGCGATGGTGAGGTTGGGTAGGAACGGTGTCAGGGCGGCTCCCAGCAACGCCGATGTGGCGGGATCGTTCCGTTCTCCAATGATCGCAACTTCGACCGGTGAGGCGACTGTGCGATCCAGGCTCGACAGGAGACGCCCGAAGGCGGACGGGTACCGGGCGAGCGACCCCACCTCCCTGGCGAGCGCTCGTTCAGCAACCGCTTGGTGACGTTCGTCGCCTAAGAGGTGGGCTGTTCGCAGGAGGAGTTCCACGCCGAGCGAGGTCCCAGATGGCGTGGCATTGTCCATGATGTCGCGGGGCCGGACGATGAGTTCTTCGCGGTCCGTAGGCGCGTCGTAGAAGAAGCCCGTCTCCTCGGTCCAAAAGAGTTCGAGCATGCGGTCCGCGATCCATCGGATCTCATCGAGCCATTTCGGGTCGAGGGTTACCTCGTAGACGGTTACCAACGCGTTCCCGACGGCTCCGTAGTCTTCCAAAAAGGCATCGATTCGAGCTTCGCCATCTTTGTAGGAGCGCAGTAGTCGTTCGTCTCGACGCATGTGCGTGAGTACGAAGTCCATCCCCGAGACCGCCGCCTCCACATAGGATTCTCGACCCAACACTCCCCCTGCTTCCGCGAGTGCTCGGAGGGTCATGCCGTTCCAGCTCGCCAGGATTTTCTCGTCTCGGAACGGGTGCTCTCTGAGGGCGCGCGCCTTCAGCAGGAGTTCCCTCGCTTCACGTAGCTGCTCGCGGAGACTCTGGGGCTCCATACCCTCACTGCGGGCGACCGCTTCCAGGTCGTGGGGCAGATGAAGAATGCTCTTTCCCTCGAAGTTCCCGGAATCACTGACGTCGTAGCAGCGCTCGAAGAGGGAGGCCGCTCCCTCGTCCAAGACCTCTCGAATCTGGGCGGGCGTCCACACGTAAAAGACTCCCTCCTCACCCTCGGAGTCCGCGTCGAGCGCCGAGTAGAAGCCTCCGCCATCGTCGCGCATGTCCCGGAGTAGGTGATTCAGAATGCTCTCCGCCACCTCCCTCAGGTCGGAGCCCCCCGTGGCCTGGAACGCGTTGAGGTAGACCCTGGCCAACAGAGCGTTGTCGTATAGCATCTTCTCGAAATGAGGCACCAGCCAACGCTCGTCCACGGAGTATCGGTGGAAGCCGCCGGCCAAATGGTCGTGCATGCCTCCCCGGGCCATCTTACGCAGAGTGTGCGTCACAAGAGTGAGTGCCTGCTCGTCCCCGGTGCGCGAGTGGATCCTGAGCGCGAATTCGAGATTCACCGGTTGCGGAAATTTCGGTGCTCCCCCAAACCCGCCGTGCGTCGGGTCGAAACGGGAGGCCAGAAACCGGTAGGCGTGGTCGAGAAGAGCTGAGCCTATCAGCGTTTCCCCCTCCTGAGTTACGGGCCCTTCGCCGGCTTCCGCGGTGCTGCGCCGTAGAATTTCTCGAAGCTCGTTGGCGTTCTTGCTGACCTCGTCTCGTCTCTCGCTGTATGCGTTTTGAATGGCCTTGAGGATCTGGCGGAATGACGGCAGTCCGTGGCGCGCTTCCGGTGGGAAGTAGGTACCTCCATAGAACGGTGCACCCTCGGGCGTGAGAAACACCGTGAGTGGCCAGCCACCTTGGCCTGACATCGCCTGTACGGCACGCATATAGACCGAGTCGATATCGGGCCGCTCCTCCCGATCCACCTTGATGTTCACGAACCCGTCGTTCATAACCGCTGCGGTGGCCGGGTCCTCGAACGATTCCCTTTCCATCACGTGACACCAATGGCATGCCGAGTACCCGATCGAAAGCAGAATCGGCACGTCTCGTTGTTGGGCTAGCGCAAACGCTTCATCGCCCCACGGATACCAGTCCACCGGGTTTTCGGCGTGCTGGTGTAGGTATGGGCTGCTCTCACCTGACAGACGATTGGCCACTCTGTGCTCCCGGGTTTCGTCCAATAACGGCGGCGGTCGAGGGATCGTTAGGATCGTCTCGACCGGTGAATCCTAGCGCCTAATCGGGCAACCAAGCGCTATCCATGCGGTACAATTATCGTTGAATTCGCTCCAGGCTGCGGGTAGATTCGAATATCAAATGTTTACGGATGCGTTTTTCATGGCTCTGTTTTCTTGAGAATCCGCTTGGAATCAATACACGTAGGGTTGGCAAAGGCAGCGATTCGAAGGCCTTCGTTGATTCCT
>Ga0315339_1000791_pt1 | contig 34230 bp, 26 predicted proteins | sample ASW17metaG_FD_204514 | JGI IMG/M metagenome (GOLD analysis project Ga0315339, IMG submission 204514) | Ammonia-oxidizing marine archaeal communities from Pacific Ocean, United States - ASW #17 | ecosystem: Environmental > Aquatic > Marine > Oceanic | place: USA: California | collected 2016-12-05 | reverse complement strand
CATCCCAACGCTGACAAGTTGCGCCTCTGTATTGTCGATACCGGCGAGGGCCATATGCAAGTCGTCTGCGGCGCACCCAATGCGCGCACCGGCCTGAAGGGCGTATTCGCGCCCTCCGGCAGCACCGTTCCTGGCACCGGGTTGAAGCTCAAACCGGCGAATATTCGCGGCATAGAGAGTAATGGTATGCTGTGTTCTGAGCGCGAGATGGGCCTCAGCGATGACCATGAGGGCATTATCGACTTGCCGGAAGACGCCCCCGTCGGCCAGTCCTTCGCCAGCTATATGGGCCTCGATGATCCACTGTTTGATATTGCCATCACGCCCAACCGCGCTGATTGCCTCGGCGTCTCCGGCATTGCCCGTGATCTCGCCGCAGCCGGCATGGGGCGCTTTATTGAGCCGGATGTGACCGCCATTCCAGGCACCTTCAAGAGCCCCTTGGACGTACGCCTCGAATTCGATCTTGCCGACGATCAAGCCCAACCCTGCCCACTATTTGTTGGTCGCTATATTCGCGGCGTCAAAAATGGCGCCAGCCCCAAATGGATACAGGATCGGTTGCTGTCGGTCGGTCTTCGGCCCATCTCGGCCCTGGTCGACATGACCAATTTCCTCACCATCGACCTCAATCGCCCAGTGCATGTATTTGATGCGGATAAGATCGCCGGCGATCACTTATGGCTGCGCACCGGTTGTGACGGTGCCAAGTTCGATGCGCTGAACGGCAGGCAATATGAGCTCGACGGTGAAATGACAGCAATCGGTGATGACAGCGGCGTGCTCAGCCTAGCCGGCGTGATGGGCGGTGAGAGCACGGGCTGTACCGAAGAGACCACCAACGTCTTTATTGAGATCGCGCTGTTTGATCCGCTGCGTACTGCTGCCACCGGGCGCAAGCTCAACCTAGAATCAGATGCGCGCTACCGTTTTGAGCGCGGCGTCGACCCTGAATTTGCCGTGCCCGGCATGGAAGGCGCCACGCGCTTGGTGCAGGAGATGTGTGGCGGCGAGGCGAGCGAGCTGGTCATTGCCGGAAAAGCTCCGGAATGGCGGCGTGAAATTGCCTTCCGCCCATCTCGCGTCTACAGCCTGGGAGGCGTTAAACTTGATGAGCTGGCCTGTGTCTCGATTCTCGAAAAACTGGGCTTCAAAACTCAAGAGTTGGGCTCAAACCATATTACTGCGGAGCCTCCGGCATGGCGCGCCGATATTGTTGGCGAGGCCGATTTAGTCGAAGAAGTGTTGCGCATCCATGGCTTTGATAATATTCCGGCGGTGCCGTTGCCGCCACTCAAGCGCCGCGCCGGTGCAGCAATTGCATTGATACCGCGCCGCGTCAGCTGGGCTCGGCGTGTACTGGCCGCGCGGGGTATGTCGGAAACCGTCAGCTGGTCGTTCATGGCAACGGCGCACGCAAAATTGTTCGGCGGGGCGCCGGCGGCGCTAACGCTCGCCAACCCGATCAGCAGCGATCTTGATGTCATGCGCCCCTCGATCCTGCCCAATTTGATCATGGCGTGTCGCCGCAATACGGATCGCGACCTCAAGGATTTGGCACTGTTTGAAGGCGGGCCGCAATATGCCGGCACCGATGCCAAATCGCAGCGCTGCATGGTCGCCGGCGTGCGCTCCGGCCAGGCGATTACCAGAAATCCCTATGCCCCGGCACGCGAAGTTGATTGCTTTGATGCCAAGGCCGATGCCCTGGCAGCGCTTGGCGCCGCCGGCGCGCCGGTAGCGAGCCTCCAGGTTAAGAACGAAGCGCCCGAATGGTATCATCCCGGGCGCTCCGGCAGCCTTACCCTCGGGCCGAATATACTCGGCTATTTCGGCGAGATTCACCCGGGCACATTGGCCGATCTAGATGTGGATTTCCCCGTTGTCGCTTTCGAGCTTTTCATCGACACAATCCCCACGCCCAAAAGTAAGGCTGGGCGCACCCGCGCTGCGCTTAATGTTTCGGACTTTCCAGCCGTTGAGCGTGATTTCGCCTTTATTGTCAGCGCAGATGTACCGGCCGGAAATATAGTGCGCGCAGCGCGCAGTGTCGACAAGAAGCTGATTAGTGACGTGGCGCTATTTGACCTCTATGAAGGCGAAGGCTTGGGTGAGGGGAAAAAATCGCTCGCCATAGCCGTCCGCCTGGAACCTGCTGACCGTACCTTGACCGATGCTGAAATCGAAGCCGTGGCCAAAAAAATTGTCAATAATGTAAAAAAAGTTACCGGCGGAGAGCTGCGCGGCTAAGCGAAACTGCGCGACCGAACCAGCGCGCCATTTTTTCATTATTAAAGAGTCATATGACCGATCTCGCCCTCATTCGTAATTTTGCCATCATCGCCCATATCGATCATGGCAAGTCGACGCTGGCCGACCGCATGATCGAAATTTGCGGCGGCCTGCAGAAGCGCGAGATGACATCTCAGGTGCTCGATTCCATGGATATCGAGCGCGAGCGCGGTATTACCATTAAAGCCCAGACGGTGCGTCTCAAGCACAAAGCCAAGGATGGTAAAACCTACACCCTCAATCTGGTCGACACGCCCGGACATGTAGATTTCTCCTATGAGGTCAGCCGATCACTTGCCGCCTGCGAGGGCTCGCTCCTTGTGGTAGATGCGACCCAGGGGGTGGAAGCACAAACCCTGGCCAACGCCTATTTGGCGGTTGATGGCGGGCATGACCTTATTCCCGTGCTGAATAAGATTGACCTACCCTCGGCGGAACCTGAGCGTATCCAGCAGCAGATTGAAGATGTGATAGGCATTGATGCCACCGATGCTTTGCCGGTATCCGCCAAGACCGGAGCCGGCGTTAGTGATGTGCTTGATGCGTTGGTGGAACGTCTCGCAGCACCTGAAGGCGATGCAGAGGTGCCCTTAAAAGCGCTGCTGGTCGACAGCTGGTACGATCAATATCTCGGCGTCATGATCCTGGTGCGCGTGCAGGACGGCTATCTCCGGAAAGGCATGAAAGTGCGTATGATGGGTCTGGAATCCACCCATGAGATTGAGCGCGTCGGCGTGTTTACCCCTAAAGCTGATGTCGTCGAGGCGCTCGGCCCGGGTGAAATCGGTTTTATTACCGCAAGCATCAAAGATGTTTCCGAATGTGAGGTCGGCGATACCATCACGGAGGAGCGTCGCCAGACTGCCGATGCCCTACCCGGCTTTAAGCCCAGCGTGCCGGTGGTTTTTTGCGGCTTGTTTCCGGCCGACTCCGCCGACTTTGAGCGCCTGCGCGAAAGCTTGGCCAAACTCAGCCTCAATGATTCAAGTTTTCATTATGAAGCGGAAACCTCCGCGGCGCTCGGCATGGGCTTTCGCTGCGGTTTTCTTGGTCTATTGCATTTGGAAATCGTCGAGGAACGGCTGGAGCGTGAATTCGATCTCGACCTGGTGGCTACGGCGCCGAGCGTCGTTTATCGCCTGCATACCACCCAGGACGAACAATTCGAGCTGCACAACCCGGCAGATATGCCCGACCCAACAAAAATCCGTAGCATCGAAGAGCCCTGGATCAAGGCCAGCATCATGGTGCCGGACGAATATCTCGGCCCGATTCTGTCGCTCTGTCAGGAAAAACGTGGCGAACAGACCGACCTCACCTATGCCGGCAGCCGCGCTCTGGTGGCCTACCGCCTACCACTCAATGAAGTAGTGTTTGATTTTTACGACCGGCTAAAATCTATTTCGCGCGGCTATGCCAGCTTCGATTATCACTTGGATGGCTATTTAGAGAGCAATCTGGTCAAGCTCGGCATCCTGATCAATGGCGAGCCTGTTGATTCGCTCTCTATGGTGGTGCATCGCGATCAAGCGGAAGCGCGTGGTCGCGCCCTTTGCCTGCGTCTCAAAGAATTAATTCCACGCCAACTTTTTAAGGTGGCGGTACAGGCAGCCATCGGCGGTAAAGTGGTGGCGCGTGAAACGGTGAGCGCCATGCGCAAAGACGTTACGGCCAAATGCTATGGCGGAGATGTAACGCGCAAACGCAAGCTTCTTGACCGACAAAAACGCGGTAAGAAGCGCATGCGCCAGTTCGGCAATGTGGAAATCCCGCAGGAGGCTTTCCTCGCAGCCCTCAAAATGGGCGAAGATTAGCCCTCCCCACTCCCTTGAATATCATGCCTGAGGCCGATGCTGTAGCGCTCCGATGTGGCATCCGAAAGACAATAAAACGGGCAGTCAATGTGCCCAGCAAAACCGGCCGCGCGCATGAGAAGAAGGCTTCCAGGAAGCCCCGCGACCTCCCGTGTCAATGCATTATTATTTACCGGGGTGGGGTCCAGAAATGCGGCATAAATCAGAAGTGCGGTTCAAAAAATGACTAATTGACAGTCGCGTAGTCATTTTTATTATTGTCACAAAAAAATTGCCCCGCAATAAACCACACCATCGACCTTGGCCTAGAGGATCGTCATAATGGTCGCGAAGACGGCACCACGACGGGTGCTCCTCAGTCAATGCAAACAGGAAGTAACTCATGCCCAAGGTCGAAGCGAACGGAATTAATATATTTTATGAATATATGGGCGACGGCGAGCCCCTCGCCCTAATAGGCGGCTCGCTATTCGGCCGCCAGAACTTTGGTATGGTATGGGAAGGCCTTGCGGAGAATTTTAAGCTTATCAGCTATGACCAGCGCGGCTATGGTCAGACGGACCGCCCGCTGCAATCCTATGACCTGGATCTCTGGGCCGATGATTTGGCGGCGTTAATGGATAAGCTCAGCATTCCCCGCGCCCATGTCATGGGCACCTCGGCTGGCGGTATGATTGCACTTAAATTCGCCGCCAAATATCCCGAAAAATGCATCGGCGTAGTCAGCGACTGCGCCTTTGCTAAATGCGATAGCATGCGCAAGATCATGTTCCGTACTTGGCGCCATATGGCGACCTCATGGGGCTGCTCGCCAGAATTCGCTGATCATGTGGTAACTCAAGCCGTCGGTGCAGAATATCTCGATGGCCCAAACGGCCCTGGGCTGATTGAGATGGTGCGAACTATCGTCGGGCTGAATTCAGTGGAAACAGTGGTCCAGGCCTGTCTCGCCATGGAAAAAATGGATTTGCGCGAAGACTGTAAAAAAATTACCAGCCCGACCCTAGTTATTACCGCCAAGAAGGATATGCTAACCCCCATGGAGACCGGCAGCACAGGCGCCGGCGCGCTATGGGTGTCTGAAAATATTCCCGATTGTGAAATGATTGTTTACGAGGATATTGGCCATGCGGATCTGGTGGAATGCCCGGAAAAAACCATCGCATCAACAATCGATTTTCTGCACCGCGCTAAGAAAAAAGTACTGGGCTAAAATCGCCACAGCCAATGACCGATAATACGCTTTACGGCCAACGTCACGCCTCTGTCGGCGTGCGCGTTGGCCCCTATAAAATTGGTGGCGGCGCGCCAATCCTTGTTCAATCCATGACCAATACCGACACCGCCGATGTCGAAGGCACAACGTTGCAGGCGAAGGCCCTGGCCGATGCAGGCTCTGAGTTGGTTCGTCTGACCGTTGACACGCCGAATGCCGCTGCCGCAGTACCGCATATTCGCGAACGCCTTGATTCCATGAATTGCGCCGTGCCACTGATTGGTGATTTTCACTATAATGGCCATAAATTGCTGCGTGAGCATCCGGCCTGTGCAGAAGCATTGGCGAAATACCGGATCAATCCCGGTAATGTGGGCTTTCGCGAGAAGCGCGACCGACAATTTCAAACCATGATTGAAGTAGCTCTCGAATATGAGCGACCTGTCCGCATCGGCGTAAATTGGGGCAGCCTTGACCAGGAATTACTGGCCGAAATGATGGACCGCAACGCCGCCCTTGAAGCACCCCTCGAAGCACGGGGCGTGATGCGCGACGCTTTGGTAGAATCAGCGCTCCGAAGTGCCGCAATGGCCCAGGAGATTGGTCTGGCACGTGAGCGTATTGTGATTTCCTGCAAGGTCAGCCAGGTGCAAGATTTGGTCGTGGTTTATGGTGATCTGGCTGCGCGCTCAGATTATGCGCTCCATCTTGGTTTGACCGAAGCGGGCATGGGATCAAAAGGTATCGTCGCCTCAACGGCGGCGCTCGGTATACTGCTGCAACAAGGAATCGGTGATACAATTCGCGTTTCGCTCACACCGCCGCCCGGCGGTGATCGTACCCAGGAAGTGATCGTTGCTCAGGAAATCTTACAAACCATGGGTCTGCGCGCCTTTACCCCTTTGGTTACCGCTTGCCCAGGCTGCGGACGCACTACGAGCACAGTATTTCAGAGCTTGGCGGAAAAAATCCAGAGCCATGTCCGGGCGCGCATGCCAGAATGGCAAAAAGATTTTATTGGTGTCGAGAATATGCAGCTCGCGGTTATGGGCTGCATCGTCAACGGTCCCGGAGAAAGCAAACATGCCGATATCGGCATTAGCCTGCCGGGCACCGGAGAAACTCCGGCGGCACCAGTATTTATCGACGGTGCGAAATCAGTGACACTTCGTGGCGAGGGTATCGCGGAAGAATTTCAATCGATCGTAGAAAATTATGTGGCAAATAAATATCCCAAGCGCGACTGAATCAATTTGCAGGCGCTCAGGGAAGCAGCGGTCCGACGATATTCGTATCGACCATATTGTCGCAACAGTTCAACCATGTCCGCCAATAGGCGCTCTTCATTCGCACGGCCCCTTTGTTTAAGGCATTGCCTTGAGAGGTGTTAAACCAAGGACGCGACAGATACGACGCCCAGACACCTTCAGCGTTTCATACAATCGATCAATGCAGACCTGACGAGCACGGAGCTTAGAAAATTCCGTTGACGGCCTTGCTCAGGATCAACTTGTCCAGCGCCAGGTCTGAAACTGCTCTTCTCAGCCATTCACTCTCTTTTTGAAGGCGTTTGAGTTCCCTCAGCTAAGCCGTTCCCATGACACCGCAGTGCTTCCGCCATCGATAAAACGTCTGCTCTGTGGTCTGAGTTTCACGAATCGCATCGATTCACGACATCCTTTAACCAACGAGCTCCTTAACCTGGCTAACCTTCGTAACGATCTCTTCAGGCTGGTGTTTCTTGATTCCTGTGTCTTAACCCTCCACTAATATCTATAGGGCGGGACCAACTCTTTCGGGGCGGGTCCGTCTCTCCAGAATATATAGGGGATATTGCATCCTCCAGTACAACCCAGAAAACTAGCATTTAATTAAATAATCTGAGATAATTTTTGTAAGAAGTTATTCGCACTATTATAATTTCTATTCGAATATTTTTTAGTTACAGGTATATTAACTTAGTTATTTACCGAAGAACTTTAACTTTAGAACTTATTTGGAAACACCAATGTCCGAGCAAGACCAACCCAGCATGTCACCACATTTGTGGGAGAAATCATACCCAGCCGAAACAGCTTGGGATGCGCCGCTCGCAGCAAGCGCTATGTCGGAGTTGATGGACAACGCCGCAAAAAAATACGGAACCCGCCCCGCCATCGATTTCATGGACCGTATCTTCACTTTCAGTGAGCTGGCGGATTTAGTAAATCGTGCAGCAAAAGGATTGCAGGCGCTTGGTGTAAAAAAAGGCAACCGTATCGGCCTGATGTTGCCGAATTGCCCGGCGATGGTAATCTCCTATTATGCCGTGCTCAAAGCTGGCGGAACGGTGGTCAATTTCAATCCGCTTTATGCCGAGGAGGGAATTCGCGAGCAGATTGAAGATTCAGGTTGCGAGATCATGGTCACCCTCGACATGCCGCTAATTTATAACAAAGCGGTCAAAATGTTGGGCAACACCTGTTTGAATAAAATCATCCTCTCGCCAATGGCCGAGCAATTACCGTTTCCGAAAAGCCTGCTCTATAAGCTGTTGCGGCGGAAAAACATCGTAACCATGCCAAACGACGCCCGTCATCTTTCGTTCAAAAACCTCACCACCAATGACGGTCGCCCTGAGCCGGTTGAAATCGACCCGCATGCGGATGTCGCAGTCCTGCAATATACCGGCGGCACCACGGGTAAGCCTAAGGGTGCCATGCTCACCCACGCCAATCTCACCTGCAATGTGCAGCAGGCAACTCTTTTCTTCCCCGAAACCAAATTTGGCGAAGAAGTGATGATGGGCGTGCTGCCGTTATTTCATGTCTTTGCCATGACGGTGGTGATGAATTTTAGTGTTCATGCTGGCGCCAAAATGATCTTGCTGCCGCGCTTTGAGCTCAAGACGGCGCTCAAAATCATCAACAAAAAGCGCCCGACTTTTTTCCCCGCCGTACCGACCATCTATATAGCCATTAACAATCATCCCGGTGTGGCTGCAGGAAATTTTGATCTCACCTCCATGAAATATTGCTTAGCTGGCGGAGACACTCTACCGCGCGACGTACAGGAAAAATTCGAATCCCTGTCCGGCTGCCGTTTGCTTGAAGGCTATGGCCTGAGCGAGACCTCGCCAGTGGCGCTGGGCAATCCTCCGACCGGCCAAGCGCGTGCCGGATCGCTTGGCCTTCCAATGCCGCAAACTCTGGTGGAAATCACCGATGTAGAAAATCCTTCGCGCGTTTTAGCACAGGGCGAGATCGGCGAAATCTGCATCACCGGCCCGCAGGTCATGCGCGGCTACTGGCAGCGCGAGGAAGAAACCGCAACCGCGCTGCAAGATGGCCGCTTTCATACCGGAGATGTCGGCTATATAGACGAGGATGGCTATACCTACCTAATCGATCGCATGAAGGAGATCATAATCTCCGGCGGCTATAATATTTACCCACGCCATGTGGAAGAAGCTATATACCGCCACCCCGCTGTCGAGGAAGTCACCGTCGCCGGCATTGAGGATGATTACCGGCAGCAGACGGTCAAGGCCTTCGTAAAGCTCCGCGCCGGCAAATCTCTTGACGCGGAGGGCTTAACTACCTTTCTCAAAGACACGCTCTCCGTCATCGAAATGCCCAAACAAATCGAATTCCGTGACGAATTGCCGAAAACATTGATTGGCAAGCTGTCCAAAAAGGAATTGGTCGCCGAAGAAGCTGCAAAACGAAAGCAGGCCGCATCTTCTTGAGTCGAATTCTACACGACCGGCGTGATACATAAGCCAAAGACAGATTCATCAGCCCGAGGACGAAGCCATGAAACCCGTTGTCATCGCAGGATATAAACGATCGCCATTCCATTTCGCCCATAAGGGCCAATTGGTAAAAAAACGGCCGGATGATCTGGCCGCTGCAGTCGTGCGCGGGCTGATCGAGAGCAGCGACGTCGATCCCGCAGGTATCGAGGACTTGATCATGGGCTGTGCCTTTCCCGAAGGTGAGCAAGGCCTCAACATTGCGCGCCTTGTTGGCCTGCTTTCCGATTTGCCGGTTTCCGTTGCTGGGGTCACCGTCAATCGCTTCTGTGGTTCTTCCATGCAATCCATTCATATGGCTGCTGGCGCCATTCAGATGAATGCCGGCGAAGCATTTGTTTGCGCTGGGGTAGAATCCATGTCGCGCGTGCCCATGGGTGGCTACAACCCGATGCCTAATGCCGACCTCTATGAGCAGAATGAGGGCGCCTATATGGCGATGGGCGAGACAGCCGAGAATTTAGCACAAAAATATCAGATACCGCGCGACGAGCAGGAGCGCCTTGCCGTCTCCAGCCATGCCAAGGCAACGGCGGCGCGCGAGGAAGGGCGCTTTGCCGGTGAGATCGTCGCCATCGATTGTAATGGTGAGACAGTGGATCAGGATAGCTGTATCCGCCCCGGCACCAATGCCGAAGCACTGGCCGGACTCGAACCGGCGTTCGATGCCGATGGCACCGTGACAGCCGGCACCTCCTCACCGCTGACCGACGGCGCCTCGGCTGTTCTGGTCTGTACCGAAGAATTTGCTTCGAACAATAATCTTGATGTGCTGGCGTCAATCAAGAGCATTGCTGTCGCCGGTTGCCAGCCGGAGATCATGGGCTATGGCCCGGTGGTCTCCAGCGCCAAAGCTCTCGAGCGCGCCGGTATCAGCATGGCCGATATTGACGTGATTGAGCTTAATGAAGCGTTTGCTGTGCAGGCTCTGGCCTGCGCACGCGAACTGTCGATCGATCTTGACAAGATGAATTTAGACGGCGGCGCCCTGGCGCTTGGCCATCCGCTTGGCGCCACGGGGGCACGCATTACCGGCAAGGCGGCGCAATTGCTTAAACGCGAGGGCAAGCGCTATGCGCTCGCCACACAATGCATCGGTGGCGGTCAGGGCATCTCAACCGTGCTTGAGGCGGCCTGATGGCTATCAATAAAGTAGCCGTTATAGGCGCCGGCCTGATGGGCAGTGGTATCGCAGCCCATGTCGCCAATGCCGGCTATGACGTTGTTCTCCTCGATATCGTTCCAAAGGATGCCGGCAGAGGCGTAAAAAAGCGCAGCGCGCTGGCGCTCGGTGCTGTCGAGTATCTACTCAAGAGCCATCCCGCTGCCTTCATGGAGAAGCGCAACGCCAAGTACGTGACCTGCGGCAATATTGAGGATGATCTTACTCTGCTGGCAGATGCCGACTGGATCATTGAAGCGGTTATCGAGAAGCGCGATATAAAGCAATCGGTCTACCGCATGATCGATAGCGTGCGCAAAGCCGGCAGCATCGTTTCCTCCAATACTTCGACGATCCCCTGCCGTGACCTGATGAATGGCATGAATGAGAAATTCCAAAGTGATTTTCTTATCACCCATTTCTTCAATCCGCCGCGCTATATGCGTCTGTTGGAGATTGTCGCCGGTGCTAAGACCAACCCGCAAGCGATTGTCACGATCCGCGAATTCGCCGATGTAAAACTCGGTAAGGGCGTAGTTGATTGCAAAGACACACCGGGCTTTATCGCCAACCGCATCGGTACTTTCTGGATTCAGGCAGCGGTGGTAGAGGCCTTCAAAGGCAATGTTACGGTCGAGCAGGCTGATGTCGCTATTGGCCGCGCGCTCGGCATTCCCAAGACCGGAATCTTCGGCCTGATGGATCTGGTTGGCATCGATCTGATGCCGCTGGTAAGCAAAAGCCTCTATGACGCCGTGCCGCTAAACGATGCCTATCGCGGCCTTTACAACGAGCCCGAGCTAATCCTCAAAATGATTGCCGAGGGCTCGATTGGTCGTAAGGGCAAGGGCGGCTTCTATCGCCTTAATAAAGAGAGCGGCAAGCCGGTCAAAGAAGTGATCGACCTCACCACCGGCGCTTATTCAACCGCCAAGCGGCCAACACCGGATAGCGTGCGCGCTGCCAAAAATTCACCGCGCACACTTTTCGAGCATGGCGATGCATCGAGCGCTTTTGCCTGGCAGGTAATGTCCGCTACGCTTTGTTACGCTTCCAACCTAATACCAGAAATCGCCGACACAGTGCTTGCCGCTGATGACGCCATGAAGCTCGGTTATGCCTGGAGATACGGCCCCTTCGAGTTGATCGACAAGATCGGCGCCGACTGGTTGGTCGAACGCCTGACAGCGGAGGACCGTGAGGTTCCGGCGCTGCTTCGCCTCGCCGCTGAGAAAGATGGCTTTTACCGAACGGAGCAAGGCCGTCTGCAATATCTTGGCATCGATGGCGTTTACGTCACCATCGAGCGTGCCTCCGGCGTATTGCTGTTAAGCGATATCAAACGCGCCAGCAAGCCGATCCAGCGCAACGGTTCGGCGAGCCTCTGGGATATCGGCGATGGCGTTGCCTGCCTCGAATTTCATAGCAAGATGAACGCCATCGACCCTGAGACTCTCGCCATGATCGGCAAATCTATTTCTACGGTTGGCAAGGATTACAAAGCTCTGGTGCTGCACAATGAAGGCAGCAATTATTCAGTCGGCGTTAATTTAGGCCTCGCTCTTTTTGCCATCAATGTCGGCGCCTGGTCGATGATGGAAGATATGGTCAAACAGGGCCAGGATACTTTCAAGGCGCTGAAGTTTGCCCCCTTTCCGGTGGTTGGCGCGCCTTCAGGTATGGCTTTGGGCGGCGGCTGCGAAAGTCTGCTCCACTGCGATGCGGTGCAGGCGCACGCTGAATCCTATATTGGCCTGGTCGAAGTTGGTGTCGGTATTATTCCTGGCTGGGGTGGCTGCAAAGAACTACTTATCCGGAATCTTGCCAACAAACGCGGTGGTATCTTGGGCGGCGGCGCCATGCCGGTCATTTCCAAACTATTCCAGACCATCGGCCTGGCCCAGGTATCGCGCTCGGCGGCACAGGCCTACACATATGGCTATCTGCGCGATGGTGACCGTGTCACCGCCAACCGCGACCGGCTGCTGGCCGATGCTAAGGCGTGCGCCCTCAAGCTGGCCGAAAATTACCAGGCGCCGGAGCCGCAGGAAATTAAACTACCCGGCAAGACCGCGCGTGTCGCCCTAATGATGGCGGTGCGTGGCCTGGCCAAAACCCGCAAGGCAACGCCGCACGACCTCACGGTGGTCGATCAGTTAGGCATAGTTCTTACCGGCGGCAAAACCGACAGCACCGATGCGGTGAGCGAAGATGATCTCTCCACCCTCGAACGTAACGCGCTGATGACCCTCGCCAAAAATCCCCTCACCATCGCCCGCATGGAACATATGCTAGAAACCGGCAAACCGCTTAGAAACTAGGCGGCAGGAGCAAGCTAATATGCAGATTTATAAAGCCCCCTTGCGCGACATGCGCTTTGTCCTGCACGAAATGCTGGACGCGGAACAATTGTGCAAGCTGCCGGGCTATGAAGAGGCCACGGCAGATACCATCGACGCCATCCTCGAAGAAGGCGCTAAATTCTGCGAAGACAAACTGTTGCCGCTCAATCGTATCGGCGATGAAGAAGGCTGCACGTATGAGAACGGCGTGGTGCGTACACCGACCGGCTTCAAGGAGGCCTACGACGATTTTGTCGGCGCCGGCTGGCAATCGGTCTCGTCCGACCCTAAATATGGCGGCCAGGGCCTGCCCGGGCTGTTAAATTTTGTCATCGAAGAGATGGTGTGCTCGACCAACCTCGCCTTTGGCGTCTATCCGCTATTGTCACGCGGCGCTGCAGCACTGATCGAAACCCATGGCAGCGACAGCATTAAAGATACCTACCTACCCCATCTGACCGATGGCTCGTGGAGCGGCACCATGTGTCTGACCGAGAGCCATTGTGGTACCGACCTCGGCCTTATTCGTACCAAGGCGATGCCGAGTGATAACGGAACCTACCGCATCAACGGCGGCAAGATATTCATCACCGGCGGCGAGCATGATCTCGCCGACAACATCATCCATCTGGTGCTGGCCAAGCTACCAGACGCGCCAGATGGAGTCCGGGGTATCTCGCTCTTCCTAGTGCCCAAATTTAATCTCAAAGGCAGCGGCACTAATGCCGAAATCGGCCCGCGCAATGGCGTCTCCTGCGGCTCGATTGAGAAGAAGATGGGCATTCACGGCTCCGCCAGCTGCGTGCTCAATTTTGATGATGCCGAAGGCTTTCTCATCGGCGAGCCTCATAAGGGCCTGCGCTGCATGTTTACGATGATGAACGGCGCGCGTCTTGGCGTTGGCATGCAGGGTCTGGCGCTCGGCGAAACCGCCTATCAATCAGCCACCACTTACGCCAAAGAGCGGCGCTCGGGCAAGAGTCTCACCAAGGGCGCAAAAAACAATGATAAGGCCGATCCAATTATCGTCCATCCGGATGTGCGCAATATGCTGCTCACGGCGCGCGCCTATAATGAGGGCTCGCGCGCCCTGGCCTATTGGACGGCGCTGCAACTCGATATCTCGCTCAAGCACCCCGACGCCGAGACGCGCCAGGATGCCGATGAGCTGGTACAATTAATGACGCCGGTCATCAAGGCGTTTTTTACCGACCGTGGCTTTGAAGCCGCCAATCTGGCGGTTCAGGTATATGGCGGGCATGGCTATATCAGCGAACATGGCATGGAACAATTGGTGCGTGATGCGCGAATCGCACAGCTCTATGAGGGCGCCAACGGCATTCAGGCGCTTGATCTGGTCGGACGCAAGCTCGGCATGAAAACAGGCCGGCTGCTGCGTCATTTTTTCCACCCGGCAACTGCCTTCGTTGAGGCTCATCAGGAGGACCAAGCACTGAAAGATATCGTCCTGCCATTTGCCAAGGCGCTCGGCAAACTGCAACAGGCAACCATGGTGATTGCCCAAAAGGGCCTTGGCGACCCGGAAGAAGCGGCAGCCGTTGCCACTGACTATCTCAAAATGTTCGGCCTGGTTGCGGTTGGCTATATGTGGGTTTTGATGGCCGAGAAAGCGGTGGACGGCAATAATGAAGATGCGCGCTACTACTCCAACAAGCTGAAAACAGCACGCTTTTACATGTACAAGCTGCTGCCGGAATCAGCCTCGCTATTCCTGCGCATCATGACCGGAAAGGCGGCGATCGCCCAGTTCGATATGGACGACTTTTAAACGACGGGTTTAGTGAGCGCTAAGCGGTTCCAGGCCATATTGGCGCGCTGCGGCGAAGGCGACCTCGCGTTCATCGGTAACACCTATAATCTCGCTCGACCCATCGAGGATCACATAGCGCAGCTTGCCTTCCCACAGACGGCGGTCAATGAAAACAATATTGGAATCGCTAAGTTCGGAGAAGATCTTGGCGAGATCTAACTGGTGGTCTGGCTTGATATTCATAACGACCTCCGGTGAGTATGTTCTGCTTTGCGACCAGTCGCCGCCTCATATAAAGGCGCTTTTTTACCGACCTTAGATGTATTGCGCTCAATTTCGACCGTGCGCACGGATTGCGCCGGCAAGGGCCGCACCAAATCTATATTGAGAAGCCCGTTGTCGAGCGTCGCTCTATCCACTTCAATACTTTCAGCCAGTAGGAACGTGCGGTGAAAACGACGCGCCGCGATGCCGCGGTGTAAATAGACGGCATTCGGGTCATCCTGCTGACGACCAATAATGTGCAGCTGATTTTGCTCCACCGTCACCGACAATTCATCCTCGCTGAAGCCGGCAACGGCCAAGCTAATACGCAGGCTATCGCCACTGGTTTGCAGGATGTTATAAGGGGGGTATCCATCGCCGGAATTCTTCGAAATCCGTTCGAGAATCTGTTCTAAATGGTCAAACCCAAGCAGAAGTGGGCTATTAAACGGCGATAAACGCGTCATCGTCTGCACTCCTCCTCTTGAGCGAGTATTTCGACAAAAACCGCTTTAGCACGCCAAAGTGCAGTTTTTGCAGCGCACAAAGCGATCTCACCACAGGACGGCCCATAAGATCGGCACCATCTTCCTTGATTATTTGGGGATGGATCAACGCTTATTCAATATGCCAATGGGCTGGCGGAAGCTATTATCGCCTGTGGAGAAAATATCGATGCTGAATATCTTTACAGGCCGCTACCTGTGTCAGGCAGCCCTGCTGCTCTGCGCGCTAATTTTGCTGGTTTCTGACGCCTCTGGTGCCGGTGCTACGGCACGCCCAGTCGCGCCTTATACCAACCCGAATTTGATACTAGCCGCCCTTGGCAATACCGATATTGATGCCGAAACCCAGACCGGGCGCTATAGCTTATTGGTGCGGCAAATTCAGCTTCGCCTTGCCGAAATAGGTCTTTATGGCGGTCGCATCGGCGGCGTGATGTCAGCCGAGACGGCGGAAGCCATCCGCACTTTCCAGCGCTTCGCTAATTTGCCGGTGGATGGCAAGCCAAGCCACGAACTGCTTGACACCCTGACCTCTGCTGCCGGTGAGGCACAACATCTGCTGCTGCGCCTCGATAAGGCGCAAAAAAACCAAATCGAACAGGCGCGTGGGGACCTGGAACAAGCCTTTGGACCGGATTGGGCGACCCAAGCGCGCGCGGCAGTGGTTGGCGCAAAACCGGATTTGGAAGTTCTGAAAGCGCGAGCCGAAAGCTGCTATCAATCTCCTGAGCCAGCCTGTCTGATTATCGAGGCCGAACACGCAGCAGAAAGCGTAGAGAAGGATAACCTGCGCGATTGGGCATTGAGCGATGTAATTCAAGCGCAGGCGCGCATCGGCCAGGCCGATGAGGCGCTCCGCGTTGCACGGGCGATAAACGATCCACGCTCAGTTATTGCCGCCCTTAGCGGCATCGCCGTGGCGCTGGCCCGCTCCGGGCGTATTGAAGAAGCCCTGAAAGCCGCCCAACAAGTACCGGATGCAGCACTGCGTGATAAGGCGCTGCGTGCTGTCGCAGAGGGACAATTGGCTGCGGGACGGCCGGATTTTGCCGAAGTGACCGTATCGCTGATCGAAGCTCCGCATGAGCGGCTGCCAACATTGGTATCCACCGCGCACAGCTATTTGGCGCATGGTCATGACGATTTGGCGCATGGCCTCGCCATGGAGGCCGAGCGTCTGGTCGAAAGCATCACGGCCGAGCTATTCCAGGAATGGGCGTTGAGTGAAATCGCCTCCCTGATGGCCGCCGTCGGCGAAGGCGCTAAAGCCAATGCTATAATTGCCCGTATCGGCTCAGCCAAGAACCGGGTGCAGGCTCTGTGTGATATCGCCATTTCCGAATTACGTAATGGGCAGCTTAAACGTGCCCAGCAGACCCTTGAAGTCGCGCAATCCACCTTGGCAGCGATCTCACGCCCGGAGGAGCACCAACAGGCGCGCTCCTGCCTTGCCAGCTCGTACGCCGCGCTAAAAGAATTCGACAAAGCGCTTAAGCAGGTGCGCAGCATTGAGCTTGGTTACACCCACTCTTTCGTACTCAGCCGCATCGTGGTGGCTATGGCGCAGAGCGGCCAGATGGTAGAGGCAGTCCGCCTGACCGGATCCATTCAAAGCGCCAAGCTGCGCATCAATGCGCTTGTCAGTATGAGCTCAATCGCCAAAAGGAGCGGCGACGAGGCGACGGCGACAAGCCTCGGCGACCAGGCGACCACCTTGGCACAGGGATTAACCAACCCGCTTGATAAGGCCTTTGTGCTCGCCGACCTTGCGACATCGCAGGTGGCAGGCGGCAATAACGCAGCCGGACAAGCAACGCTTCTCGAGGCTATCAGCGTTGCCGCCAAAATTACCGACCCCTGGGCGCGGGCGCGAGCGCTCAGCAAAGCGGCAAGCGCTCTGGTCGTCATTAATGGAATATAACCGCACCCAAAAGCCGGCCTGATGGCACCACTGAAACGACTAACCCATCAGGCAGCCAAAGGCGGGTGTTATTTCAGCCCGTCAGTTGAAGCATCGCTACTGATGGTATTCACTTGCGCCTGCTTTGCCGCCATGTCGGCATCTATCCGCGATCTCTCGAGTGAGATATCGCCGTTTGAGATCGCTTTTTTCCGTAATATTTTCGGCTTGGTATTATTGCTGCCGGTGATGTGGCGGATCGGCTTTCGTTTTCCAGAGAAGCCGGTAATGAAAGCCTATTGTATCCGTGGCCTAGTCGGCATTAGCGCCATGTGGGCGTGGTATTCAGCGCTTAGCTTCACCCCGCTTGCCGAAGCCATTACACTTAATTTTACCGTCGCCTTGTGGATGATTCCGGTTGCAATTTTGCTGCTCGGGGAGAAGGTCGGCCTGCGCCGCTGGGCCGCCACCATAATCGGCTTTTGCGGTGTATTGATCGCCATGCAGCCGGGCGCCCAATCGATTGGGCTGGGAAGCCTGTTGGCTATATTTTCGGCCCTACTGTTTGCCATTTCCATGGCTTTGGTTCGTATCCTGACACGAACCGAGCGGCCGATAGATATCGTTTTTTACATGAATTTATTTATGGCGCCGATTTCTCTCGGCCCGGCGATTTATTTTTGGACGATGCCCGATCTGAGCCAGTGGGCTTGGCTGTTGTTTATTGGCGTGATTGCTACATTTGCCCATTTCAGCATGGCGCGCGCGTTGTCTTTGGTCGAAGCGTCTTCCCTGATACCGCTCGATTTCACCCGCCTGCCTTTCGCTGCCGCCATCGGCTATTTTGCCTTTGGCGAGGTGCCTAATATTTGGATTTGGCCGGGCGCCGCGCTGATCGCCGTCAGCGCCATCTATATTGCACGTCGCGAGGCAAAATTACAGCGCCAAGCAACACCACCGACCGGTAACTAAAATTACGCCGGATTAAATGGATTCTATTCGCCCGCTTCTGCTATGTAACGGCCTAACGGCCCCTGCAAACCACGTGCGGGCACTCAAACAAACTTAAGGAGACGAAAATATGAATATCAAAGGTCAAACCGCTTACATCACTGGCGGCGCATCGGGACTGGGCGAAGCAACAGCGCGCACCCTGGCTGCGGCAGGCGCCACGGTCGGCTTGCTTGATATGAATGAAGATCTGGCCAAGAGCATAGCGACCGAGCTCGGTGGCGCTGCTGCCCATTGCAACGTCACGGAGGCTACTAGCCACGAAGCGGCAATGGAATCCTTGCGTAAAGCGATTGGCCCGGCGCGCATCTTCATCGCCTGCGCTGGCATCGCCACCGGCGCCAAGCTGATCAGCCGGGACGGCAGCGCCACGCCGCTTGACAAACTTACCGGCGCTATTCAGGTAAATCTGATTGGCACTATCAATTCCATGCGCCTCGCCGCTGCAGATATGGTAGCCATAGACCCACTCGACGATGGTGAGCGCGGCGTGATTATCACCACCACCTCGATTGCCGCGTTCGAAGGACAGGTCGGCCAGGGCGATTATTCGGCCTCAAAGGGTGGCGTTGCCGCCTCGACCATCACCTTTGCCCGCGAACTGGCGCGCGAGGGCATCCGCGTCAATTGTATCTCGCCCGGCCTGATGAATACGCCGATGTTGGCCGGCCTACCCGACAATGTGCGCGAATCCCTTGTTGCCACCACAGTATTTCCCAAGCGCCTCGGCAATGCCGACGAATATGCCGCACTGGCCAAGCACATTGCCGAGAACCGCTATCTCAACGGCACCGTGATTCGCCTTGATGGTGCGCTCCGTATGGCGCCCAGATAAAGACCCATGGGCACGCCCGCGGGCAATCCGCCCACGGCAGCGGATATCGAGGAGATTGCCGCACAGGCATTCGAGACGATCCCTGCAATGCTGCGCAAACACGCGACCAATATTCTTATCTATGTCGAGGATTTCCCGAGTGGGGCCATTTTGCGCGAGATGGCGCTCGAATCACCGTATGACCTTCTCGGCCTTTATCAGGGCGTACCGATCAGCGCCAGAAGTATTAGCGATGTGCACCATGACTTCGACATGATTACTCTCTACCGCCGGCCACTGCTAGATTATTGGCTGGAGAAAAATGAGCGTCTCGAAGACGTGGTACGCTATGTGCTGATCCACGAGGTCGGCCACCATTTCGGCTTCTCCGATGATGATATGGATAATATCGAAGACGGCGGCTAAAATTTAATTTCTCTTTGTACCATACTCTTTAATTTCCCGAAGATGATAACTCGCTTCGATTAGATGCACAGTGCCCTACGGGCGTAGGGGGCTTGAATAAAGGTGAAATTCGCCGACCGTAAATGGCACGGTGCGAAATAGCGTGTGTTCGGAAATAAATTCGCCGATTTGCAGTAGGATAGTGCCCCGTCGGAAACGCGATAGGGTGATATGTGGAGCGAATTTTTGCTGCTCCGGCTTGAGGTCAAGAGCGGCCATCTTCGTCACCAGCTGCAAGCGCAAACGCTCCAACAGAGGGTTGGCCTCGGCTCCCGCCTATAAAATTTTAGCCATGCCGCGCGCCGGAAAATAGCCGATCCTACCGAGCACCACTTCGAGGGTCAGCACCTTAATTTCAGCTAATATCAGCTCAATATCGCGCAGCAAGCAATCATCAGTACCGCTAATAAAGCGCTGTATTAACTCAAATGCGCAACATCCGCCCATTTTTCCCGGCTGACGCCCTGGCACAGAGCATACAGCTCAGCCGCGATGGCATGCAGCATGTTTATTACAATGAACAGGCGTTGTATGGGACCGGCCGTGGCGAAGACTCTCAGTTCGTTAATCGGTTAAGTCTATCTCGTATATTGAAAAATAGCGCATTTAGCATTATATAATGCACAGGAAACCAACAATATTGAGATGAGGACTTATTCCATGGCTACTGGCTCAGAACGCCGCGCATTTGGTTCAACGCTGACACAGACCCAGGTTGATGAGGGTCTGCGTAGCTATATGCTGCGGGTTTATAATTATATGGGCTCCGGCCTGGCGCTCACCGGTATAGTTGCCTATGTGGTCGCCCATACCAGCCTTTATCAGGCACTATTCGGCTCGGGTATCGGCTTTATTGTCATGTTAGCACCGCTTGGAATTGTCTTTTTTATGGGCTCCAAGATCAACACCATGAAGCCGAGCACGGCGCAGACCCTATTCTGGGTGTTTTCCATTCTGATGGGCGCATCACTCTCTTATGTGTTCCTCAGATATACGGACACCAGTATTATGCGAGTGTTCTTCATCACCGCCGCGACCTTCGGCGCCATGAGCCTTTACGGCTATACCACCAAGCGCTCTCTGGCGCGCTGGGGCTCGTTCCTCTTTATGGGACTGATCGGTATATTGATTGCCATGGTAGTGAACATCTTCATGCAGTCCAGTGTGATGCATTTCGTGATCTCGGTGGTCGGCGTTCTGGTGTTTACTGGCCTCACCGCCTACGACACGCAGCGTATCAGACAGAGCTATGTGGAATCAGATGGCAAATCCGTGATGACCAAGAAAGCCATCATGGGCGCGATGTCGCTCTATCTCAATTTCATCAATCTATTCATGATGCTGCTGATGTTGTTTGGCGGCAACCGCGAATAGCAGGCAGAACTTCAGAGACCAAAACACCCGGCCTTTGCGCCGGGTGTTTTTTTGGCAAGGATAGCGATATGAATGATAGCCTGTTGCGCGGCATTACGGCAGGAGAGGGCGCCTATGGCATTGCGCCTGGCGGGATGTTCACCGGCCAGCGCTATCATATATATTCTCACCAGCTGACACCGGTGGAAAGCGTTGCGCCGGAAATGTCCGAGGCTTCGCTCGTGACCAACGACGGCCTGGCGCCGCCCGCCAACCGCTTTCTTAAAGAAAATTCCTCCTTCCAGAAAATTTTAACAGGCACACAAAGATGCGTTTTAAGGATCAAAAATGAATATCAGCCAAAAACCGCTGCCACGCATCACGCCGGATACTGAGCCTTTCTGGGCAGGTTGTCAGCGCCATGAATTGCTACTCGCCGAATGCAACGCTTGCAGCAAAGCGCACCTGCCACCCGGCCCCATCTGCCCGTTCTGCTTCTCCGACGATCTCGGCTGGCGCAAAGCCTCCGGCCGCGGCGAGGTCACTGCCTGGACAGTGGTGCATAAAGAATGGTTCGCTGCCTTCCGGGTCGACCTCCCCTACAACGCCGTCCAGGTAGAACTAGAAGAAGGTCCCCGCCTGACAGCCAACTTGATCGACGTCCACAACGATAAAATCAGCGTCGGCATGAAGGTCGAAGTCACCTTCGATAACGTTACTCCGGAAGTGACGCTGCCGCGATTCCGGCCTGTTTCTTGAGCGTGACCTTTCCTAAAATTACGTATAATAAAATTTTTGAACACTATTAAAGAGAGTAACTAAGACCTGTTATGCTTAATGCTGATTAAAAATTTATTCTTCTAATCTTGGGGCTGCCATACCTTCCTGCAATCTTCATCTTGCCCAAACCTAGTCTTAGCATATCTCTATATATTCTCTTCCTAATTCCACTTGTAAATATCGTATGGCTTTTGGGTGTTCGCCTTTGGCTATTGGCCGAGTGTCATGGACCAAGATAGGATTCGTTCTGCCTGTTTCAGCCCCGATAGCGTGGTTCCACAACCCCCGGCACGTCAGCCGGCACAGCAAACAGCGCGCCAGCTTGCGGTTGCTGGGTGCGTTGTTCATCCGTCAGTCGGAAGAAGGCGCTGGTCATGTAAAGCGTTTTAAGGTCTGGACCGCCCAAGGCACAAGAGGTGACACGCGAGACCGGCAGGATGATTTCCTGGACCACGCTGCCATCCAGAGCATGGCGCAGCACCCGTCCACCATCGAAGCGCGCACTCCAGAGAAATCCTTCTGCATCGACCGTGGCGCCATCCGGTATACCGGGTAGTGCGCTGGTATCGGCGAAGACGCGTTTATTGGATAGTGCGCCGCTCTCGCCATCGAGGTCATAGGCATAAATAAGCTTCGGCGTACTATCAGCACAATAAAGAGTGGCGCCATCGGGTGAGATGGCGACCCCGTTAGACAGAGTGATGCCATCTGCTGCGGCGACGCTCTGGTGATTGGCGTCGAGCCGATAAAGATGCCCCACCGGACGCTGCAGCTTTTTGTCCATGGTACCAGCCCAGAAGCGGCCCTGGCGGTCGGCGCGTCCATCGTTCAGCATGGTGCTATCGTCGCCACCACGCGGATCATGCAAAAGCTCGTAGCTGCCCTGCTCCGGATCATAGAGCGCAAAGCCCTTGCGCCCAGCGACCACTAGCCCACCTTTTTCCCGGAGTGCGAAGGAGTGGACCTTATCCGGCGGAGTCCAGCTATCAACCTTGCCACTGGCGGCATCAAGGCGGTGGATCGCCGGGCGGAACACATCTGTCCACCATAGGCAGCCCGTATTCGCATCCCATACCGGCACCTCGCCAAGAACATCTTCCATTTCGGCAACGCATGTCACGCCGCTGCTTATTCTAACCACTACGTCATCCTCACTTATCAAAAATTTTCTACACTGTATCACGCCAGAGATTAGGGCATAATCGCGGCGATTAATTATGGAGACGGTATGAGCAAGCGCTGGAAAATACGACCCCATGGATCAAATTGGGGTGATTTTGGCCCAGACGATCAATTGGGCCGGCTTAATTTACTGAACGAAGCGCGCGTACTCGAAGCGGTGAAGGAAGTCCGCACCGGGCGCAACTTCTGCCTCAGCATGCCGCTCAATCTGCCGGGCGGTAATGCCATCAACCCAAGCCGCCTTCCGCCTGAGCTCAAGCCCGTCATCCGTGAGGGCAGAATCGCCTTTGATGGCCCGGCCCGGCGCGACAATCCCATGCAGACTGACCTCCTCTGCGATGATGCCATGCTGATTCACAGCCAATATTCCACTCAATGGGATAGCTTCGCCCATATTGGCGCGATGTTTGATGCGGATAGCGATGGCACGCCAGAGCATGTCTATTACAACGGCTTCAAAGTAGTCTCGGAAGAGACCGGCGAAGGACTTTACGGCGATATCGGCGCCGTTAATCTTGGTATACAGAACATGGCGGAATCATGCGTGCAGGGGCGTGGCGTGATGATTGATCTCCGTGCCCATTACGGCAATGAACGGCGTGCTGTCGGCTATGACGAGCTCATGGCAATCATGAAGAAAGACAAAGTTGAAGTAGCGGAAGGCGATCTGGTTTGCTTCCATACTGGCTTTGCTGACTGCATCGTCGAAGAAGCAAAAACCGCCAACCCGGAGCCCGTCGGCGCCGTCTGCACCGTACTCAACGGCGATGACTCTTGCCTCCTCAATTGGATTAGCGAAAGCGGATTGGCTGCGCTTATTTCTGATAATGTGGCAGTTGAGCAATCTTCTTCCGTCGCCCGCGAAATGACCACGCCCGGACCGGTTTTGCCGCTGCACGAACATTGCCTGTTCAAAATTGGAGTGCCCTTGGGCGAGCTTTGGCACTTAAGTGAGCTCGCCACTTGGTTACGCGAAAATCAGCGTACCCGCTTTCTACTAACAGCACCTCCCTTGCGCATGCCAGGCGCCGTCGGCTCGCCGGCCACACCTGTTGCCACCGTCTAGGAGACCCCCACCTATGCAAATGCCCAAAGCCCGCACCACAATGGCGCTGATCCATGAAATGGCGGCGCGCCACCCGACGCGCGAAGCCCTTATCAGCGGCAAGGAACGCTATAGCTGGGCCGAATTCCGTGACCGTATACGCGCTCTTGCCAAAGGGTTGCATGCCGTAGGTATTCAGCGTGGCACTAAGGTCGCCATTTTGATGGGGAATCGCTCCGAATGGATGATCGCCAATTTCGCCATCAATGCACTCGGCGGGGTAATGGTCGCCGTCAATACATGGGCGACGGCGCGCGAGCTGGCCTATCAATTAAGCCATTCCGAATGCCGGATGCTGTTGATGTCAGCGACCTTTCGAAAACGCAATTATCTCACCCTGATCGAAGAGGCGCATAGGGAGATTTATGATTTAAGCGGGCTGAAACAGATTTATTGTATCGCCGATAGCGTCCTACCGGAAAGCATGTTGCCGTTTGAAGATTTATGGCGACTCGGCGCTGATGTGGCGGATGATGATATCGATGCGGTAGAAGCGGCTATCGCCGGCGAGGATATTTCCTGCATTCTCTACACCTCAGGCTCGACCGCATTACCCAAGGGCGTGCTATTGCAGCATTTTTCCCTAATTGAAAATATGTGGGGTATCGGCGAGCGCTTGCATATCCGAAAGGATGATCGACTATGGCTGGGCGTTTCCCTTTTTTGGGGCCTCGCCTGCGAAAATGCGCTGTTTGCCGTCTGGAGCCATGGCGCAACAATCATATTGCAGGAATATTTCGATGCTGGTGAAGCGCTACGCTTGATCGAAACCGAACGCTGCACCGTCTATTACGGCACCCCCAACATGACCCTCGCTATCGCCGAGCATCCGGATTGTGCGACGCGCGATATTTCCTCACTCCGCGTCGGTGCCACCCTAGGCTCGCCGCAACAAATCCGCGCCCTCGTCGATCTCGGCGTGCCTGAGGCCTGTCAGATCTATGGCCTGACCGAAAGCTACGGCAATTGCTCGATCAACGATGCGCACGACAGTTTAGCGCGACGCACGGAATCCATCGGCAAGGTACTACCGGGCAGTGAGATGATCCTGGTCGACATGGAAAACGGTCAACGCGTACCGGTGGGTGAGGTGGGCGAAATTCGCCTTAAAGGCTATGTCACTACGGGCTACTACAAAGATCCGGAGAAGACTGCAGAAGCGTTTGATGCGGAGGGCTATTTCCGCACCGGGGACCTCGGCCTAGTCGACGCAGAGGGTTATTTTTATTTTCGCGGTCGCGCTAAGGAGATGATCAAGACCGGCGGTATCAATGTTTCTCCGGCTGAGACCGAAGGCGTACTGATGGATTATCCAGCAGTGGAGCTTGCTTATGTAATCGGATTGCCGGATGCACGGCGCGATGAAATCGTAGCTGCTGTGATTGTTTCAACCGAAGAGATTGCGGCAGAGACTCTGATTTCTCTTTGCCGTGAGACCCTTGCTGCCTACAAAGTGCCGCGCAAGCTGATCTTCGTCAGCCATGATGATCTACCGCTGACCAGCACCGGCAAGCTGCAGAAAAATCGCCTGAAGGATTTGTTCAATTAAAGCACCGGTTTCTTGGCGTCCCCTGCCCGAAACAATTTTCTGCTATTTAATTTCATAATTAAGCGTTTGGCCAGGTGATACGCTGCGCGCAACGTCTTTATGATTAAGGTGCCAGGGTAATTAAGATGACAGTATACTTAATTATCGGACGCGCTCGGCATCTGCAGCATCTTCTGCTCAATCGCGCCGAAGATGCTTTGGCCTTCACCATCGACCATATCGATATTGATGACATCACCGAAATGCATCAGTGAGGTGCGGCGATCAAGCTTGTCTACTTTTTCAATCATGCGGCGCTCCAGTAAACAAGACGAACCGCGTGCGCGGTCGCTGTTGGAAACCGTGCCAGAGCCTAGAATAGTACCCGGCCCAAGCGGGCGGGTGCGGGCAGCGTGCACGAGCAGTTCAGGGTAGCTAAAATGCATCTCGACGCCGCAATCCGGATCGCCAATGAGATCGCCATTGAGTGTGCTGACAAGACGACCATGCAGGCGCTGACCATCCCACGCTGAGCCCAATTCGTCCGGTGTCACGGCAACGGCGGAGAAGGCGCTGGGCGGTTTCCCATGGATAAAACCAAAGCCTTTTTCGAGCTCCGCCGGCACCAAGCGACGCGCCGAGACATCATTTACTAGCATGATCAAACGGATGCTCTTCGCCGCTTCCTCCGGTCCCGCACCCATCGCAACGTCACCGGTGATCACCGCCGATTCCGCTTCGAAATCGATGCCCCAGATTTCATCCGCCGCGTAGATCGGATTTCGCGGCCCGCCCATGGGTTCGGACACACCCTGATACATTAAAGGGTCGGTCTCCAGCGTATCGGGCAGGCTGTCACCTTGGGCACGGCGCGCCAATTCTAGGTGATTAAGATATCCGCTGGCATCAAGAAATTGCGCGGCGCGCGGCAGTGGCGCAGTGAGCGCGGCAAAATCGAGCTCGAAAGAACCCACTGCCTGCCCGGCTTTTAAATCCTCCGCCAGCACCTTCAAACCGGCCGCAACCACAGCCCAATCGTCAAGCGCTGCACGCATGGTGGGAGCATAGAGCGCTGCCGAGACAGCATGAGTAAGCGCGGTGTTAACGACGATCAGGCTGCCATCTGGGCCGCCTTCATTCAGCGAAGCAAGTTTCAATATGAAGTATCCTTGTCTAAATAGCCTTTCCAGGAACCGACGTAATCTAGCCCTTTTACGCTGTCCGGCAAGTCGTAACCTCCAGCGCATCACGCGTATCTATCATCACCGCGATGCCATCATGTTTTCCGTCTACATTGCTGGGGTCGGCAGCCCGCGCTTTGGGGTGGGGCCGGCAGGATGGGAGATAAGCCAGCCAGGGCTAGCATGAATAAACAGCGACGCATTGCCTTCACCCCTCTTAGCCAAATCAAGAATGGCACTATCGAGATGCCAGATTGAGAATTTAACATGGACATTGCTTAAAATTCTTTGCGTCGCCTACTTGACTGTCATTCGTATACTTATCTTGTTGCCATTGAACGCGCGCAGCAGAATCGGCCCCTCGATGGCGCTCCAGGCGGTCAGCGGATAGGCGTGATACATCTGCCTGGCCGGACCGAAAAACTCTCATAGAGACTGTGCTGGCTAAGATATTTGCTGACGGCAAAATCTACCGCGTCAATACCATACGGCCAAAGAAGTTACGGCTTTCCATGAGCCGGTGCGCTTCGCCTGCCTCGTCGAGGCCAAATTTTTTGTAGATAATCGGCGTCAATTTGCCTTCCACCATAAGCGCCAGCACCTTCTCTACCTGTGCCTTAGTAGAGCGACCACAGCCATGGACGGTGATATGCTTACGGAAGAATTCGACAAAATCGAGCTTAACCTGCTCACCGCCATGGGCGCCGATTGACGCCATGCGGGCGCCCGAAGCCAGCGCATCGATCGACTGGATCAAGATATCGCCACCGATCATTTCCAGGCAGGCGTCAACGCCGCGCCCGCCGGTGAGCACGCGCGCGGCATCCCCAATATTCTCGTTGTTATAATTGATCACCTCATCAGCACCGAGTTCGCGTGCGCGTTCGAGCTTACCGTCATCGCCGGCTGCCGCGATCACCCGGGCACCGGCCAGCTTGGCTATCTGCACGCCGGCGGAGCCAACGCCGCCACCAGCTGCCGTCACCAATACCGTTTCTCCTAGGCGAACCTTTGCCACCTCTATCAAAGCCTCCCAGGCAGTGGAGAATGGCACCTGACCGGCCACCGCGTCCTCCCAGGAGAGACCATCGGGGATACGCACCACATGATTTTGCCCGCATTTGAGATATTCGGCATAGCCACCCCAAACGGTCACACCGAGTACATCGGCATTGGCGCAAAGATTTTCCTTACCGTTGATACAATCGCTGCACACGCCGCAGCTCAACATGAAATGCGGCGCCACCCGATCTCCAGGGCTAAACTGACTTACCCCCTCACCAACATGAACAACCTCGCCGACCGCATCGACACCCATCACATGCGGCATCGAGCTGGCAACACCGAACAAGCCCTTGCGCAGATCCGTATCACAATGATTGACGCCATTGGCATGCACTTTAATCAATAGCTCACCGGCACCGGGAACGGGCGTTTGCACATCCTCATATTTGATAGTGTCAAAGCCATCGCCATAATCATGAATCACTGCCGCTTTCATCTTGTTCCCCTTACATTGACGCTCGCGCGCTCATTATAATTTTGCTACGCGAATTATCTTCTTGCTGCGCAAGCTGCCGTGGCGGCGCGGTGCATGGTACCGTGGCGCCGAGCCAGAATATCAAGATCATCTGCATAACCACCGCCAACCACGCACGCAAGTGGCACGCCAGCCGCCAAACAACATTCTATAACGTGATTATCGCGGGCACGAAGCCCGGCGTCGCTCAGTGCCAATTTACCGAGTTTGTCATCCACATGCGGATCGACGCCAGCATTATAAAAGACAATATCCGGCTTGAGCCTCTCTAGAAGCGGCGCCACATGGGTCTTCACCACAGATAAATAAACATTGTCTTTCGTTCCTGCCGGTATGCCGATATCCAAATCACTCACTTCCTTGGCCAGCGGATAATTGGCCTCGCAGTGCAGCGAAAAGGTAAAAAACGCCGGCTCATCTTTGAAAAACGCTGCCGTACCGTCACCCTGATGGACATCAAAATCAATCACCAGCGCCGTCTTGATCAGCGTTTCACGAGAAAGCAAGCGAATGGTCACTGCAACATCGTTAAACAGGCAAAAGCCTGCGCCATGGTCAGGAAAAGCGTGGTGGCTACCACCGGCGATATTGCAGGCGAGGCCCTCTGCAAGGGCCAGGCGAGCCGTCAGCACGGTGCCGCCAACAGCGGCGCATGCACGGCGTACCAAAGCTGGCGAAAGCGGCAGGCCAAGGCGCCGCTCCGCCTTTCTATCAAGCTCCAAATTAAGCACCGCCGCCACATGATCCGGATTATGGGCGAGACAAAGTTCCGCCTCTGTTACCGGCACCGGAGTTCGCCACGCGCTTGCTGAGACGACGTTATCGGCCACAAGCAAATCCCGGATACGACCGAATTTTCCAATTGGAAACCGATGACCCGGCGGCAGCGGCGCTATGTAATCCGGGTGAAAAACCATGGCGGGTACGCTGTGCATATGTGACCGAAGGTGCTCGCCTCCCTAAAGCAATTTCAATACATTTTCAGGTGGCCTGCCGATTTCTGCCCTATCACCGCTGACCACAATTGGCCGCTCAATCAAAATCGGATCGGCCACCATAGCAGCGATCAATGCCTCCGTTGAATGGTGATCCGCCGCCAATGCGCGCTCCGCATAGGGCGCTTCCTTTTTGCGCATCAAATCGCGCGGCTCCATGTCCAGCAGGGCGAGGATGTTTGTCATCTCCGCCACGCTCGGCGGCGTATTAAGATATTCGACAACTTCAGGCTCAGTCCCATTGTCGCGCATCAATTGTAGTGTTTGGCGCGATTTTGAGCAGCGTGGATTATGATAGATCGTCACCGTCATGGCGTATTGTCCTCCTACAGCCCTAGTTTCGTCCCGAAAACCAATCTGTCACGGCGGCCAAAAACTGTCCAGACTTGCAGGCTGAGCGCCTATATTTCTCAAGGTCACAACAGGTAAAACGAGATCATTGTTGAAAATTTTTGCCTATCGGGGTTTGTTGCGCGGTGTATATTTGGAATTGATCAATATCAGGCATGTCTTCGGCACGCCCGGCATCGGAGTTTTATGGCGCAAGCGCCAAGTTTAAGCTGGCTTAGTAGCCCCCGCCCAACGGGCGGTAGCGCACGCTTGCTGTTCATGGTCGCGGTGCTACTCGCCTGCTTTCTGCTATTTACACCCCTAGCTTTGGCAACTGAGGAAAAGACTGTCACGACCCTAGGGGAAGCAGCGCTCAGTAATGCGGAAATCACCGGGCTGGTTGAGACGCTGGAGAGCCCGGCCGAGCGCGAACGTTTTGTCAGTGACCTCAAATCCATGTTGACAGCCCGCGCCGAATTACAAACCGATAGCGAAGAAGGCCTAAGCGCCGGCGCCTCAGCACTGAAGAAAATCTCCAACGGCCTCGATCGGGTAGGCGGCGAACTTATCAACCTGGCCAGGGATCTCGGCAATATTCCCGAAGCAGGGCGTTGGCTCGGCGAGGAATGGGCGGCCTCTAATTCACGCAATATATGGATCGAAATGATTTGGAAGTTGGGTGTGGTGATCGGCGGCGGCATCATTGCCGCGCTGATTATCTCCTTCCTGCTGCGCCGCCCGCGCCTCTATTTACAAAATAAACCGCGCCCCAATGCCTGGGTACGCCCGTTCCTGCTGCTGAGCTACAATTTGCTGCGCGTTGTACCAACCCTCGCTTTTGCCGGCGTCGGTTACGGCCTAATGACGGTACTTGACCCGAATGAGGTGGTGCGCCTAGTAGCGCTCGCTGCGATCAACGCCCATGTGATCGCCGTGTTGCTCAAGACTGCCGCCTATCAGGGCCTAGCGCCGTGGACACCGCAACTCCGCATGGCCGAAATCAGTGATCGCACCGCCCTCTATTGCGTTATCTGGTGGCGCCGCCTGATCAATATCGCCGTCTATGGCTATTTCATTTGTCAGGCGGCACTGCTGCTGGGCTTGCCTGAAATTGGCTATCTGGGGCTGTTGAAGGTACTTGGCTTAATTATTATGACCTTGCTGATTTCCCTCATCCTGCAAAATAAACTTTCTTTCGCCACCTGGGTTCGCTCAGGCGGGGAGCGCAAACGCTGGCGCACCTTCTTCATCGTTGCCTATCGCCTGGCTGATTTTTGGCACATCTTGGCAATCCTCTATGTTATAGCCGGCGCCCTCTTAGCGACAACGATGGGCCTGAATGGCTTTCTCTTTTTCCTCAAAAGCTCCGCCGCTAGTATCGCCATAATATGGGCCATGGGCTTCGCCCTGATTGGCATCCAGAAGGCCATTGACCGGGGCTTCCGCCTCAAACCTGAGATTAATAAGCGCTATCCCGGCATGCAAGAGCGGGTTAATAGCTACCTGCCGTTCTCGCGCGTGATTCTGCAATTAATGGTCATTGCTCTCTCCATTATCATGGTGGCCGAGGCATGGAATATCGATGTCTTTACATGGCTCGCCACCGAGACCGGGCGCACCATTGTTGGGCATATTATCTCAATCCTCGCCATCGGGCTGGTTGCACTGGCCATTTGGGAAGTCACCAACTCGGTGGTTAATCGCTATCTCGGCACCAAGGACGATGGTGACGAGGGTGTGGCACGGAGCCAACGCGTCCGCACCCTTCTGCCGCTGGCGCGGAATGCGCTCCGTATAGTGATTGGGGCAATCGCGCTTCTGATGATTCTCACTGAAATTGGTATCGATGTGACGCCGATCCTTGCCGGTGTCGGTGTGATTGGATTGGCCATTGGCTTCGGCTCGCAAACCCTGGTCAAAGACATTATTACTGGCGTCTTTATCCTGCTCGAAAACAGCCTTGCTGTGGGTGACGTAGTCAGTGTCGGCGGCGCTTCCGGCACGGTTGAGACCATATCTATCCGCTCCATTCGCCTGCGCGATGTGCGCGGCAACGTGCACACCGTGCCTTTCAGCGAAGCCTCGACGATCACCAATATGACCAAGGAATACTCTCATTATCTGATCGAGGCCGGCGTCGCCTACCGCGAGAATATTGATGAGGTTAGCGACATCATGCAGAAAGTAGGCGAAGAGTTGAGCGCTGACCCTGAATATGCCAACGATATTTTAGAGCCTATACTGATGATGGGCCTCGACCGCTTCGAGGATTCCGCTATCATCGTGCGCGCCCGCCTTAAAACCACGCCCTCCATGCAATGGTCCATCGGGCGCGAATATAACCGCCGCCTTAAAGTGGCCTTCGATACGCACGGCATTGAAATGCCGTTTCCGCACCAGACTATTTATTTTGGCGAAGACAAATCCGGCACGGTGCCGACAGCTTTCGTCGCGCTCCAGCATGACGATAAAACTGCGCCGGCGTCCTCCGCCGCCGCCCAGCCCACAGCAAAACCCAAAGCCACCCCGACAATGCGGGCAAAAACCGCATCTGCCGGAGGTGATGAAGGCGGAGACGGCGAAGGCCTCTAATGGATAAAACACAACAAATGCCCCTAGAGCGCCATATCGGCGCGGTCAACTGGGTGGGTCTCGGTACACTGTACGGCAAGGAATGTCGGCGCTTTTTCAAGGTATGGCTCCAAACCATCATCGCGCCGACCATTACCTCTATGTTGTTTCTTGCCGTTTTCACTCTGGCCCTCGGACGCGTGGTGCCGGAGATTGGTGGCGTCAGCTTTTTGCAATTCATGGCGCCTGGCCTGATCGTCATGGCGATGATGCAGAACGCTTTTGCCAACACCTCATCATCGCTGATGATCTCCAAGGTGCAGGGCAATGTGGTCGATGTTCTGATGCCGCCGCTCAGCCCAAGCGAATTGCTCATTGGTTTCGCCATGGGCGGCGTGTCGCGCGGCTTGGTGGTGGCGCTGGTGCTGTCGCTAGTTATTTTACCGTTTGTAGACCTTGAAGTGCATCATATTGGCTTTCTACTGTTTCACGCTATTGGTGCGTCGCTTTTGCTCTCGCTGCTTGGCCTCTTAACCGCCATCTGGGCGGAGAAATTCGACCAATTAGCGGCGGTGACCAATTTTGTCATCACCCCGCTGGCCTTCCTGTCTGGCACCTTTTATTCGATTGAGCGCCTGCCGGAGCCGCTCTTGACCGCCAGTAAATATAACCCCTTCTTTTATCTGATCGATGGCTTCCGCTACGGCATGATCGGCCATGCAGACGGCTCGTTAACGGTAGGAGCTGCCGTGGTGATCGGCTGCGTTGTTGTTATGTGGTTGATTTGCCTTAAAATTCTTACCAAAGGCTACCGCCTCAAGGCATAATCGGAGCGCGCGTTGACTTCCGGAGCGCGCCGCCTGATATTTCTCCTTTCCGGCGGGTTATAAGACAGCCCCGTCACAGGATTGGTGTGCGCCAAAAAGGCGCCGTAACAGGGCCTATTTTGGGGCCGGGAGAACGCCGTGTCGTCCGCACTTATGCAGAATTACGCCCGCATCGATATCGCCTTTGAGCACGGTGAGGGTGCCTATCTTTATGCCGATGACGGCAGGAAGTTTCTCGACTTCGCCAGCGGCATCGGCGTCAACAGCCTCGGCCACACCCATCCCGGCGTAACAAACGCGCTGAAGGAGCAGGCGGACAAGCTGTGGCACGTCTCAAATCTTTATAATATCGATATGCAGACCCGCCTGGCAGAACGCCTTGTCGCCAATTCCTTCGCCGATAAGGCATTCTTCTGTAATTCCGGCGCCGAGGCTGTGGAAGCAACCCTTAAAATGGCGCGCATCTATCACAGCACTAACGGCAATCCTGAGCGCTACCGAGTGATCACCGCTGCCAATGCGTTTCATGGCCGTACTCTGGCGACCATTTCCGCCGGCGGACAGGCTAAGCATCTCGACGGCTTCGGCCCGCGCGTTGACGGCTTCGATCAAATTACACTGAATGATTTTGACGCGGCGAAGAAGGCCATCGGGCCAGAGACCGCCGCCATTCTGATCGAGCCATTGCAGGGCGAAGGCGGCATTCACACCGCCACTGCTGAATTCCTTACTAGCCTACGGGCGCTGGCCGATGAAGCTGGAATCCTACTGATCTATGATGAAATTCAGTGCGGCATGGGGCGGACCGGCAAGCTCTGGGCGCATGAATGGTCTGGCGTCACGCCTGATATTATGGCCATCGCCAAGGCACTCGGAAATGGCTTCCCGATTGGCGCGGTATTAGCCACGGAAGCAGTTGCCGCAACACTGGTGGCTGGCAAGCATGGCACAACCTTTGGCGGCAATCCGCTCGCCATGTCGGTCGCTAATGCGGTGCTTGATGAAATGCTGGCAGATGGTTTTCTCGAACATGTGGAGCGCATGGGCGCGCTGTTACGCGAGCGTGTCGAAGCCTTGATCGGCAATAAACGGGTGTTTTCGGAAGTGCGCGGCAAAGGCCTGATGCTTGGCCTGCAATGCACCGAATCCAACCTCGAACTGATGGCTACACTTCGCGAAGAAGGCCTCTTGAGCGTGGTTGCCGATGGCAACGCGCTGCGCCTGCTGCCACCATTGATTATTAACGAAGCGCAAATTGATGAAGCTTGCGCCGCACTTGAGCACGCCTGCGCCGTCATTGAATCGTCAGTGAATTAGAACTGTGAGCAACATTCGGCATTTTATTGGACTCGAGACGTTTACGCCCGAGGCACTGCGCGCCATGATTGATCGCGCAGCAACACTGAAGCGCGCGCCCGAAACCGGCTACAGCCTGCTCGACGGCAAGACGCTGGCAATGATTTTCGAGACGCCTTCGACGCGTACGCG
>Ga0315339_1000790_pt1 | contig 34258 bp, 29 predicted proteins | sample ASW17metaG_FD_204514 | JGI IMG/M metagenome (GOLD analysis project Ga0315339, IMG submission 204514) | Ammonia-oxidizing marine archaeal communities from Pacific Ocean, United States - ASW #17 | ecosystem: Environmental > Aquatic > Marine > Oceanic | place: USA: California | collected 2016-12-05 | reverse complement strand
CGATTACCAGGCGCATGCCGCGCTCGCCGACGCTGCCGGTGTTGAGCTGCGCCACCGCGCGCTCTACTCCGTCGAGCACCACCAGCGTGTTCGAGCCCGACTGCTGCTGCACCGCGACGCCGATAGTGGGCAAACCACGCTGCCGCATGATCGACGTCTGCTTTGCATAGCCGAGCTCGACGGTGGCAACGTCGCGAGTGTAGATGGGGCCACCGGCGCGCCATGCCAGCACCACATCCTCGATCTGCTCCGGCGACGTGTACTCCCCCACCGTACGCACTACATAGGTCCGCTTGCCCTCGTCGAAGTCGCCCGCAGATATGTCGCGGTTCTCGGCGTCCAGTGCGGCGGCGACCTGCGCCAAGGACAGACCGCGCACCGCCAACTTCTGCGGGTCGACGGTGACCTGCAGCTCGCGATCGCGGCCGGCCCAGATCTGTGCGACGGCGACTCCGGGGACGCGCTCGAGCGTGCGCTGCACAACTTCGATAGCGAAGTCGCGCTGACGCTCGATGTCGACGTCCGAGTCCGGCAACGCCTGTAGGACGATCCAGGCGATGACGTTCTGCTCGAACGGAGACTTGCTGGTGATCACCGGCTTGAGTGCCGTGGCTGGGTATTGCGGCACCTGTTGCAGGCGGTTGCTCACCTTCAGGAGGAGCGCGTCCGGGTCGACGCCAATCTGGAACTGTAACGTCACCGTACCGGTCGACTGACTACTCTGGCTGGTCATCTTCACCAGCGCTTCGAGCGACTTGAGCTGCTCCTCCTGCTTCTGAACGATCTCGGTCTCGATCTCCTCCGGCGACGCACCCGGCCAAATCGTGGTTACGACAGCCTGTGGCACCTCGACATCGGGAATCAGCTGCACCGGAATGCGGAGCAGCGCCAACATGCCGAACAGCGCGACCAGAAGAACGACGACAGTTACGCTGACCGGCGACTTGATCGACGCGTCAACGAGCTTCATGAGCCCGTTTCTTGTCGAGGATCCACTGCAATCGGCTTGCTCAGGTCGGCCATCGGCACCGGCAACTCGCGCACCGCAGACACCTGCACAGGCTGACCTGGGAAAACACGCTCGTTGCCGCGCACGACCACCAGATCGCCTCCGGCAACAGCCCCGTAGACCACCTGCCACTCGCCGCGGGCGGGGCCGATGTCTACCGACACTTGCTCGATCATGCCGCGAGTACCGACGCCGCGCGGCTCAGTTGGCGGACCCATCGCCATGACCCGGAAGACGAGCACCTGATCACCACGCCGCACGATCGCATCCTTGCTGACAAGCAACGCCGGCTCCGGGTCACCGAGCTGCGCGGATACGCGAGCCGCCATGCCGCCCTTGATGGCCAGGTCCGCATTGGGGACGCGAATCAGAACGGGAAAGGTACGCGCCTCCGGCACTGCCTGCGGGACGATCGCCTTCACCGTGCCGGCATAGTCGCGCCCCGGCAAGGCATCCAACCTGACATCGACGGGAAACCCCGGCTGCACGGCCGAGATATAGCGCTCGGCGATCTGCACAGACACTTCGACCTCTGAAAGGTCGACCAGCGAGATGACCTCCTCCCCCTGCGCGACCCACTCACCGACCTCGACATGCACCGCCGAGACGCGTCCCGAGAACGGAGCCCGTACCGCCGTCCGCTCGAGAACGTCCTCGAGTTGCGCCACCTCTGCATCGAGACGCGCCACACCCTGAACGAACGCATCGCGGTCGGCGGCGGCTTGATCGTACTCGCGCTGCGAGATTGCGGCGCGCTCCAGCAAGCTCGCCAGGCGGTCGAAATCGCTGGTAGCACGGGTCAGTCGGGCGTCGGTCTCGTCGCGCGCCGCACGCGCTGCGGCGAGCTGCTGCTCGAGTGCTGTGGTCCGCAGTCGCACCAGTACCTGACCACGACGCACCGCGTCACCCTCGTGTATGCGCTGCTCCGACACCAGACCTTCGACCTCGCTGGCCACCAGCGAAGCACGCACTGGCGCAGCCGTGCCAAGCATCTCCACTCGTTCGGCTGCCACCACCTCGACCGCAGTGACGACCTCGACCGGCGAGGCCATAGGTCCACGCGGCGCTCCGCCGCCAGCGTCATCCCCACCAGGGCCCCCTTGATCTGTCGGCATTTCGGCGGAACCGGGACCCATGGGGCTGCCGCCGAGCCATCCAAGACCTACGGCCGCGATCACTGACAGCGCGCCTATGGCCACGCCGAGGACCAGTATCAGGCCGACGATGGCCGGGGGGAGCCTTTGCGACCTGCGCTCAGAGAGCTGCTCGTCGCCGGGTAGGGCTCGCCCGTCGGGCTCGAAATCCGAGGTTGGCATTGAGCTAGGCGGGGAGTTGGCAGGGGGGCGCCTCGCTCAGAGATGCGTGCGTGGGAGGCGCTTGCGTCGGGAAACCAGTGCCCAGCGTACGCCGGCCCCATGGGTGGGGCAAGGCAGCGATTACCTGACACCTGACGCGGCCGGGAACGCCGTGGACTCGAGACTCCGTCGTGCCTCGATGCCACTGCGCCGAATGAACAGCTCATGGTCCACCGCATCGGCCAGGGCGGTGCCCTCGAGGCGCTGACGTTCGCCGTCGGGCCAGGCTATTTCGACTGCGTCGACCAGCTTGCCCGCGCCCAGGCCGAAGGTCAGCGTGCGCTCGCTATGCGAGGCGTACGACGAGCCGGCGCGCACCAGCTGAACTTGTTGCCATTCGCCGGCACGCACCGTGACGGCAGCGCCGATTGCGGCCGTGTTGGCGCCCACGTCGCGGAGCGTGATGCGCACGACGTGGGGTGGATCCTGCAGATCACGGGTAGTACTGAGCAACAGGTAAGCGGGCCCATCGTTGCTCGTCATCACGACGTCGAGGTCGCCGTCGTGGTCGAAATCGGCAAAGGCCGCCCCGCGCCCGACAATGGCGCGAGTCATGGAATCGCCGGCACGCTTCCCAACCTCCTGCAACGTTCCGTCGCGGCGGTTCAGGTACAGGAGCGGGCGTTGCTCGTAGTCGATACTGGCTTCGACCTCGGCGATGCGGTCTTCCAGATGACCATTGACGGCAAAGAGGTCGAGCCATCCGTCGAGATCGTGGTCGAAGAAGAAGAGCCCGAAGGTCAAAAACGGAAAGCTCGATCGTCCCACCCCGGCACGGCCCGCGATGTCGACAAAGAGACCGCCGGGGCCCTGTTCGAACAGTCCGATCATCTCCTTGCTGAAGTTGCCGATGGCGAGCGCCAAACGGCCGGTGTTGGTCAGGTCGGCGGTATCGATCCCCATGCCGGCGCGGGCCCGACCGGTGGAATCGAACGCCATGCCTGACAGCAGTCCCACCTCGGCGAAGGTGCCATCGCCGGCGTTCTCGAACAGGAAGTTGGGCTCGGTATCGTTGGCAACAGCGAAGTCTGGCCGTCCGTCGGCGTTGAAATCTGCCACCGTGACGCCCAGCGACTTGCCGCCCGGCACGAACACCCGAGCTTCGACGCTGACGTCGACAAAGGTGCCGTCGCCCTCATTGCGATACAAGGCCGAGGGCTCGCCTTCATACGACTCCGGGGTGCAGTAGGACTTGTTGGTACCGTCGAGCGAGCACCAGATGTCATTGTCCGGCGTCCATTTCACGTAGTTCGCCACGTAGACATCGAGATCCCCATCGAGGTCGTAGTCGAGCCAGGCCGCCGAAGTGCTCCATCCCGGGTGCCCCAAGCCAGAGGCCTCGGTCACGTCGGCGAACATGCCGTCGCCGGCGTTCTCGAACATGCGGTTCGCACCGTACGCGGTGACCAGCAGGTCGGTGTCACCGTCGCCGTCGTAGTCGGCCGGGGCGGCGCCGAATCCGTAGAGCGGCACCTCGAGCCCCGATCCGCGAGTGAGGTTCTCGAAGGTACGGTCACCGCGATTGCGATACAGCTGCATCGTAGCTTCGCGCAACTCCGCAGGCACAGCAGTCTCGTGTCCCGGCCACGACATCCCCTGAACGAACAGGATGTCGGTCCATCCGTCGCCGTCGGCATCGAACAACGCCACGCCAGCACCCAGGCTCTCGGGCATCCACTTGTCGCCGAAGGCGCCGCTGACGTGCCTGAATTCGATCCCCGCCACAGCCGTATGATCGATGAATCGAGGCGGCTCGTTGGCCGGCGGCGCCGCTGCCGTCACGGCAACGGCAACGATCAGCAGCTTTGGAGAGCCGCTCATGGCTGTTCGCCGGTGGCCCGGTCGGTGCGCCGCCACGGTGGCAACGGCCCGGGGAACTCGCGCGCCGGTCGGAAGCGGCTGCCGCCTTCGAGCCAGTCAGTCCACGGGTCACGCTCAGGCGCGCTGAACCAGCCAGAAACCTCCGACAGCTCGTGGAAATGGATCGGCTGCGCCTCGTTGTTGTCGTGTGGGTGCTCACGCTTGTACCGCCCAGTGAGCTGACGGATGTCCTCGTCCTCGCGATAACGGAGATAGCGCGACTCGTGTACCTGCGCCTTGGCGTCGTCACCAAGCGCACGGTAGGTGAGCATCAGGTTGTAGTGCGCCCCGAGTTCCTCTGGGTCGATCTGGTCGAGGACGAAGAGGAGACTCCGAATGGCGTCGTCGTAGCGCCCCAACAAGTAGTAGATATTGCCTAGATCGAGCCTCACAACGCGGTCGTAAGGGAACTCCGACACGACCCGTTCGAGAAGCTCGGCAGCGCGCCCGTACTCACCGAAGCCTCGCGCCGCTTGCGCCTGGAAGTACGCCACCTTGAAATACCCCGGCTGGAGCACATTGGCGTGCTCGAGGACCGCCTCGACTTCGGCCAGGTTTCCCTCGCTCAGGTGTGCCCTCGCCTCGTTCACGAATCCGTCCGCATACTCCGGATATACTTGCTGTACGACCCGGAACGCTTCGATCGCAGCGCGGCTGTCCCCCTGACGCAGCAAGCCGATGGCGTAATCGTTGAAGCGCATCCAATCGTCGCGTTGCGGCGGCAGCAAGGCCGGTGGGGCGTTGGTGGGTACGGCGCGCACCACCAACTCCAGAGCGGCCTCGCTGAGTATGACCGTCGGCAGGTCGGCAACCTTGGTGTCGTCGTATTCCCAGCGGCGCGTGTCGACCTGCGGGCGACTGACCACCCCGGCCGACTGTTCGCTAGCCGGGACTGCGCCCAGAGCCCAACGATTGTACGCCTGCTTGTGCTTCCGGTAGTTGAGCCGCACACGCAGCCGCAAGGCGCCGCGCACCGCGTCAGGAACCTTGAACCGGTAGTGCACCGTGTCCGCAGCGCCTGGTGGGATGGCGTGCACGTAGACCGGCGCGCGGCGGTCCCAGCCATTACGTTTGTCGAGCTCCTGGCCGGCCTCATCAAGGAATAGGCCACGGTAGAAGTGGGCGCTCGGATCGACAAAGCGTTCCTCGTTCATGCCTCCCGACATCAGCACCGGCCTGCCGTCGCCGTCGACGAGGCTCACTTCGAGCCAGCTCATGTTGCTGTCGGTCGTGCCTCCGGTGAACTGATGCCCGACGCCGCGAGTACGCACCACGATCTCCACTCCAACCAGCTCGCCGGGCGCCACGCTGACGGCCGCCATGTTGGGCGCCGTGATGAGCCGCGATGCGGCTCCGGACGGCCCCAGCCGCAGGGCGAAGATATCGGCCGTTACCTGATCGTCTTGCAGGAACTCAACCGTTGCTCGAAGCTGCGCTTGGTATCCGAGCACGGCCGGCAAAGCGGTGTTGGAGCCCAGGAACCGGTGCGAGTTGACCATGCCGTCGTCGTTGCCGGCGTCCTCAGAGGGCACTTCCGGCATGTGGCAGTCCTGACACTGCAACGGTGTATCGGGGTAGTAAAACGACCGGGCTGAGCCTCCGGAGATTCCGCTCCCCTGCCATCCGTCGTACTCATCGAAGCCGCGCAGCCACTTGTAGTTGTTCACCGGTGTGATCAGGCTCTGCTTGTGGCAGGTGCCACAAAACAGCGACAACGAATGAAACGGGCTGCGCCGTCTTGCCTTGTGACGCCTGATCAGCTCTGGGTCAGCCAACAGCTCGTCGTTGCCGCGCCGTCGGAGCTCTGAATCCGTAGTGCCCGAGTGGGGCAACGCCGCGGCCGGAGCCAGCCGGTACGAGCCGTTGGCCCGGGCAGAGTGCACACGATCGACGCTGTGACAAAACTGACACGAGATGCCGATATTGGCGCCGGCGCCTTCGAAATCGATGGGCTCCGCGCCCTGCATCCTGCCGGTCATCATCAGCGCCGGGTCGTGGCAACCGCCGCACCATTGTGAGGCCCGCACACCAGCCCGCTCCTGAAAGAACTGCACCGTTCGTCGATACCAGGGGTCGCTCATCGAGGCCAGGTGGTGCGCCGACTCGAACCACATGTCATAGATGTCGGGGTGACATCCGGCGTCGCCGCAGCGCTCGACATCCATGAGCTGTTCCTGCGAGTAGAAGCCCTGGGACCGCGTCGTGGCCGATGAGGGGTAGAAGGGCGAGTTGCGATCCAGCGGCAGTTCAGTGAAGCGGTAGCCCTCCACATGCGGCCCCGCCTCGAAGTAGGCGGGAAACTGCGTCGGATCGCGATAGTCCTCCTGCTGGGTGGGGGCACCCGTCGCCCAGCCCAGCGATAGCAGACCGATCGGAGCAGCGGCTGCCAGCACCACAAGCAGGAGGCGCTGTGACAGAAGGCCCTGTGGCAGGGAACTCTGCGTCAGCAGATTTGGGGGCGTCGGATTGCCGGCCATGGCTAAGTCTGCCGCACGGCGGCGATCAGCGCCTCCATGTGCTGCAGATATCGCTCCAGCGCGCGGCGGCCTGGGCCGGTCAGGCTGTAGTGCGTACGTGGCACACGCCCTACGAACTTCTTGTCGCAGGCGATATACCCGGCGTCCTCGAGCTTGCGAGCATGCACGCTCAAGTTGCCATCACTCAGCTCGAGCAGCTCCCTGAGCTCGCTGAAAGCCAGCGCGTCATTCACCGCCAGCGAGCTGACGATCGACAGGCGCACCGGCTGATGGATCACCCGATCAACGGGCGCGCTGGCCGCAGCGCCGCCGTCGAGCAACCTGGGCGAGATCGCGGACCGAGTCCCGCCCGAACGATGACGTTGTCGTTTCGCTTTCATGCCGCCTCCTACGTCAACCGCCAAAGCGGCGAACGATGACCAGCCCGACAGCCCAATGGAGCAGGCCGAAGCCGGCGCCCATGAGCAGGTTGCCGATCGCCAACGGCGCAAAGGCAGCGAGCGCCCCGAGCACCATGAACGCTACTCCCATCGGCGGCACGAGACGTACCGAGAACGCGCCGCCGACCACCGCTGCAGTGCCGTACAAGGTCAGCCACGTCGCCGGCAGCACCGTATACGCCTGTTGCCCGATCAACGCCGCCGTGAGGATAGCGCCGGCGGCGATCGGCGTGGCCAGACAACCAACGAACATGCCCGCGGTGCCGGCGTAGAGGTTGACCCCGGCACTGCTCGCCTTCCACCACATCGTGAACGCCCCGACAGGAACGGCAACACTCGCCGCGGAAAGCCAAACTACGACCCACTGCTGTGGGTCTGTCGTCGGCGCCGCGGCCAGCGCCGCGATCACCCCAACCGCTCCCATGATCACACCGCCCCAACCCGGTAGCGCGGTGAACAACACGGTTCCCTGCATGGCCGCACGGATCACCCGCAGATGCTCCTCTGCCCGGGCCTGCAAAGATTCCATCCAAACATCCGCCTGCGTTCGTACTGACGAGCACTTTGCCTGGCAATGTTACCGGATCGGCTCCGCCTACGAACAAGCTCCTACTGTGACGCGGCCAGCAAACGCGCAGTAGAATGCCCTCTTCATCCCCTTCTAGAGTTCGGCGCGCCCGAGACGAGCTTGGTCAGCGCTGCTGGCTTGCCCCGCTACGACAAACCACCCGAGCAACGATGCCCGAGGACTCCTCCTCCCAGCCGTACCTGATGTTCCGCGATCCGGACGGCGACATGACCAGGGTGGCGCTGGAGAATCTGCCGCTTACCTTGGGTCGCCCGAGCACCACCGAGGTGCAGGTGCTCGACCCGACCGTATCGCGCGACCACGCCCGGATTCTGAACGACGACACCGAGTTCGTTATCGAAGATCTCGGCAGCACACACGGCACGTTCGTCAACCAGAAGCGCATCGAGCGTCATGTGCTTGGGACGAACGATCGGATCCGTCTCGGCGGCGCCACAAACCACTTGCTCACCTTCCGCACCGGGGGTGAGTTCACCATGATGATCGGCACCACCGGCAAAGTAACGACGATGGAAGGCGGAAGTGCCGCCAGGGAACAGGAAAACAGCACCAGCGCCCCGCAGCACGACGACCTCACGCTGATGATCATCAAGTACAAGGCGAGCTGATGCCCGCGCTGGCCGGTGGAGAGAGCGCTGCCGCGCCCATCACGGCTCGTCAGCACGCCGAGCTGCGACCCATGTGCGACGCTGACATCGACGCCATTCTCGTCATCGAGGCTGACAGCTTTGCCGCTCCGTGGCCGCGCTCGGCATTCGAGATGGCGCTGGTCGCGCCCGAGCTGCTCTGTCTGGTCGCTCATGCTGATGGCGTCGCCGGCTACTTGATCGCCTGTCCCGATCGCCAGCACACGCTGATCGCCAACGTCGCTGTGGCACTCCACCATCGACGTCTCGGGCTCGGCCGGCGCCTCATGGAGACGGCGCTCCGCTGGGCCCAGGACCGTGGCGCTGATAGCTGTCGGCTCGACGTGCGGATGTCGAACACCGCGGCGCAGCACCTCTACGAGGGCCTCGGGTTCCACCGCGCCGGCGTGCGGCGTGGTTACTACCCGAATCCCCGCGAGGACGCCCTGACCATGGTGTGGGTGCCGGGCGCCTGACCAAGGCGGAGATCCTCGGTGGCCGTCGGGCCCGGCCAGCAGAGCCCAGCGACTTTCACCCCGGCCTCTACCCTGGTCACCCCACCACGCCGCAGAAGCGCATGGCGGTGAGGCAGAGCGTCTGCGCCAGCAATTTCAGGTCGTCCAGGGGGACGAACTCGTCGGGTCGGTGAGCCTGGCGAACGTCACCGGCTCCGAACATCACGGTGGGAATACCGGCCACGTTGACCAGGAGGCGCATGTCGGCTCCGTAGGTCATGCCTTCGAGCACCGCGTCGCGCTGGCTGACGGCTCGATAGGCGTCAGCGACCGCACCGACAATAGGCGCCTGCGGATCGATCTCGGCGGGCTCGAATTGCCCTCCCCACCACGCCAGGCTCGGTGGGTTCTCGGCGAGCCACGGGTCATGATCCCCAAGCCGCGCCAGGGTCTCCCCGAACTCGGCTCTGGCCGACTCCAGGCTCTCGCCCGGAGCGACGCCGTAGCGGCCGTCGATCTCCAGCCAATCCGGCACCGAGGATGGCCAGTCACCGGCTTGCACTCGACCTACGGAGAGCGGAAACGGGATGCCGTAGGCGGCGAACATCGGATTGTCGTACCGCTCGGTACGGCGTTGCTCCAGCGCCGCTAGAGCCGACAGCAACAGCGGCAGCTTGTCGACAGCGCTGACGCCTTCCTCGCGCATGCAGGCGTGCGCCGAGAGCCCCTTGATGCGAATACGGAAATTCAACGCGCCGGCGTGGGTCGTGGCGATCCGCATACGAGTAGGCTCCATGACGACGGCGGCGTCGGCCAGGTGACCGCGCTCGATGGCGGCCAGCGTTCCGGTACCACCGTCCTCCTCACCGACGACCGGCGCGACGAGCAACCGCCCTCGCAAGCGCACGTCGGCGTCTACCAGAGCCTTGGCGGCACACATCGCGGCGCAGACACCACCCTTCATGTCCACCGCCCCGCGACCGTACACCGCTCCGCCGCGCACGGTGGCCCGCCAGGGCCGCGCGCTCCAGTCCGATTCGTCCCCCGCGCCAACGACATCGACATGGCCGTTGAGCAGTAGCGTCGGGCCCTCGTCGGACCCCAATCGTCCGACCACTCCGAGCGCAGCGTCGCGTCGGATCTCCTCGCTGAAGTGGGGATGGCGGCGCAACGCGTCGAGATCGATCGACCAGGTGTCGACCTCCAATCCCGACACCGACATGAAGTCGGCGGCGAGTTGCTGCGCCGGCGACTCTTTGCCGCCGACGCTGCGCACCTGCACGAGGCGATCGAGCAGATCGAGCATCGCCTCGAAATCAAGCGCCGCGAGCGCCTGCTGCTCCAGCGGCGTCAACACCGCGCTCAAGGGGCCGATCGCAACACCGGCCGTGTCAGGCAGGTGGCGCCACCCTCGGCCTTGAGCGATAGCTCGCGCCCGCGATAGGTGAGCACCTCACATCCGGCCGCCTCGAGGCGTGCCTGCGTCTTCACGTTGTCTTCGAGCATCACGCAGCGCCGCGGCGCCAGCGCCAGAACGTTGGGTGCTTGGGTGGCGAACTCCTCGTGCGGCACGGGCACGATCTCGATGCCCCGATGGCGCAGTAGGCGCCAGAACGGAACCGGAAGCAACGGCTCATAGACCACCGCAAGATCGTCGGCGAGCATGCTGATGATCGACATCAGATGCAGGCACGCGGCAGCGCCGTCGTAGAACGGCAACGGAACCGCCACGCAGGTCACGCCGATCGGACTGAGAACCGATTCCAGCTGGGCCAGACCGTCAGCGTTGGTGCGGAATCCCTGGCCCACCGCCAGCGTGTCGTGATCGAGCCAAACAAGATCACCACCTTCCGCCGTGGCGTTGCCGGTCAGGCGGCCGAGGATCGGCACGCCGGCATCTTCGAGCGTCGCCGCCAGCGGTTCTTCCTCGCCGCGTCGTAGCTCCTTGCCCATGCGCAGAACGACGGTCCCGTGGTCGGTCACCAGCAGCGGATCGTGTACGAAGATGGCGTCGGCCTGGCCATCGGCGGGCCGCTCGTGCTTGATCACCTCGGCGCCATGATTGCGAAGGATCTCGACCAGCACGGCGTGCTCGGCACGCGCCTCGTCGAGGTCCGGCGCCGACGAATAGTGCCAGCTCGACGGGTCGGCGTTGGCAAACGTCTCGTCGGGTGGGCGGACCGCCACGCGACGCAGCGACTCGACCATGCTCTGACTGCCATACGCGCGGTCGATGGCGACGATTTCCGGTTCGTTCGAGTGCATTCGGCGTCCCTCTTTGTCAGCCTCGGCCCGGCCCCGTCCGGGGCGTTTTCCAATGGCCTGTCAACCCATGCCAGACGAGGCCAAATGCGGTGCCTCGGACATCAGCATATGCACGAGTGGCTGCTAGCGTACCGCGGATAGCGATAGTCAACGAGATCCGTCGGAGCCATTCGTGCGTCGTCCCTACCTGCTGGTTTTCTGCGCCCTGATGATGGTGCTGTCCGCCGGATCACGACCCGGAGCGGGCGATCAGCAGGCACCTCGTGCGCTTTGGGTGTGGAGTTACCCCGAGCCTGGCTTGGCTCGGTTCGCCCGGTCGCATGACTTCAGCCGCCTTCTCGTGAACGTGCCCACCGACGACGCCAGCGCAGGCGCCTTCGTCGACCTGGCCAGCGACACGCGCCGGCGCGGCATCGAGCTGTTCGCGGTCTCGGGCCATCCGGGCTGGGCACTGCAGCCGGCCGGCATGACTGCCTGGGTTCGTCAGGTCCGCCGCGCCGGTCTGTACGGCGGCCTTCTGCTGGATATCGAGCCCTACACCCTCGACGGATGGCGCAACGGTGCCGATCGCCTACCCATCATGCGCGGCTACCTGCGCGCCCTCGAGCGCGCCGTGCGCGGCGCCGGGGATTTGCCGGTCTCGGCGGCGATTCCGTTCTGGTTCGATCACGACGGCTACCGTCTGGATGGCCGATCCCTCTTGGAGCACGTCGTCGAACGTGTAGACGGCATCGTCGTGATGGCCTACCGCGATCGCGCCGACGGCAGCGACGGCATCCTACGCCACACGGTCGGTGAGATCGTCGCGGGAGCGGCGGCTGACAAGTCGGTGATGATCGGCGTTCAGACCGCCGCGGATGAGCTCGACAAGCTGACCTTCTACGAAGAGGGCGCGGCGGCGATGGAGCGCGAGCTCGACGCCGTGCGCCAGGCGCTCACCGGCGCCGCCGGGTTCGGTGGAATCGCCGTACACCACCTCGATTCGTACCGTCGTCTCCGTCACTGACTGCGGACGGCGCGGGCGCGTACGACAATAGCGCTCGAGATGACCGACGACCACACGATCGAGCTGCCCATCGACGGCGTTCTCGACCTGCACACCTTCCACCCGAGCGACGCCAAGTCGCTGGTAGACGACTACCTCGACGCCTGCCGGGAACGCTCCATAACCGAGGTACGCATCATCCACGGCAAGGGCACCGGCACGCTGCGTCGCATCGTCCATGCCGCCCTCGAACGACGCGACGATGTCGCCTCGTACCGCCTGGCCACCGATGCATCGAGCTGGGGAGCAACGCTGGTGTCGCTGCGTCTCGGCCGTTAGGGGCATCGTGGAACATTATTTCGCCACCCGCGAGAAACCCTTATACCAAGAAGCTCTGTGGCCTGTGGTGACGAGAAGTGCACCCTATACGCACCCAGGAGTAACCATTTCGGGTGCGGGCCCGCCTACGGGGGATCGTTGGACAGCCAATCATCTTCAGCTTCCAGCATCGCTTGAGATCAAGCGCCTGACCAACGAGAGAGCCTCTTCTAACGCCCACGGCGCAGCGCCACCCACACACGTTACCCGCGGTCCCGCAGACTTGCCGTGCCAGGTCGCCTGTAAATCGCCGCCTGAGCTCAAGGAAACAACGATGCGATCGTTTGCCTGCTTGCTCACCCTGTCGCTCGCCGCCTGCGGCGGCTCCCCAACAGACGACGGTACCCGCGCTGCAGACAAGGCAGCGGACACCGAAACAACCGCCACACCCGAGGCCACATCCCTGCTCGGGGCGCCGCTGGTTCCGGCCCTACCCACGCCCGAGCGTCTTGCTGAGCTCACCGCCAATATCGAGAACGCCCGCACCGCCCACGCCGCCAGTCCCGAAGAGAGCACGCTCATCTGGTATGGCAGGCGGGTCGCCTACGCCGGCCGCTATAACGACGCTGTGGCGATCTACAGCGTCGGGCTACGAACGTATCCCGACTCGTACCGCCTGCGGCGCCACCGAGGTCACCGATACATCTCGCAGCGGCGATTCGACGACGCCATCGCCGATCTGCAGGCCGCCGCACTGCTGGCCGAGGGCTTCGACGACGTCATCGAGCCCGACGGTATTCCCAACCGTCTCAACACGCCGCATTCGACCGATAAATTCAACATCTGGTACCACCTGGCGCTGGCCCACTACCTGCGCGGAGACTTCGAGGCAGCGCTCGAGGCCTACCGGAGCTGCATGGAGGTCTCGCGTAACCCCGAGCTACTGGTTGCCACCAGCGACTGGATGTACATGACATTGCGGCGGCTAGGCCGCGACGCCGAGGCAGCCGAGTTACTGGCGCCGATCACGGCCGACCTGGGGGTTGTGGAAAACGTCGCGTACCACCGGCGCTTGCTGATGTACAAAGGCGAGGTGGAGCCCGACGATCTACTCGATCTGCGGACGGTCGATGATCCGGACGTTGCATTGAACATCGCCACCCAGGGATACGGCGTGGCCAACTGGCACCTTTACAACGGCGACCAGGATCGCGCCCTGGAGATCTTCGAGCGCATCATCGAGGGCACTAGCTCGGCCGCGTTCGGCTACATCGCAGCCGAGGCCGAGGTGGCACGGATGCGTGCCGAGGGCTAGTGGCCGTGGGAGAAATGGTGGTGCTCGCCGCAGCGCGACTGGCTGCTTCAGCACTGCGTCGGACGGAGCGCAGCTACCGATCGAAGCTTGCCGGGTCTAGCCCGACGAGCACCATCAAGCTCGGATAGCGCCACAGCTGGAGAACCCTCCCGCAGCGGCGCGAGCCAGCGTGACCTGGCATCGATAAACGATGGCAGACGCCAACGGCGAAGAGGACCCCTGACCGAGCGGCCGGCGGGTTGCGCTGGACAAGCCCGGCCCGGGGGTATCCTGGCATCGATCTTCGAGGCGACCCGACCCGCCCCGACTTGGTGATCGGCGCGACTCTTGGCACACTGGCGATCGCCGTCCACCGAAAATTCCCTCCCGGAGCACCTGGCTCCGACGCCGCCGGGCCGCAGCCAGGTGCCCTCGGGATCCATTCCGACGGAGGTTCTCTTGATCGAGCATCCAGCTCCGAGTGCCCGACGCATCGCTCTCCTGCTTGCCGCGTTGGTGTGCGCGGCGGCGCCCGCTGTCGCCCAGGGGCCGGGCAACGTCGCTGCCTCCTCCGATCCGCCGCCCTCGATCGAGGACAAGGTGGCCGCGATGGAGAGGCTCGACGGCCTCTTCTCGCTCTATTGGGATGCCGCCGCGGGGACGCTCTACATGGAGATCGCCAGGTTCGACGAGGACGTCCTTTACGTCCGCGGGCTAGCGGCGGGGCTGGGCTCCAACGACATCGGACTCGATCGCGGACAGGGCGGCGACAATAGCCTCGTAAGGTTCGAGCGCGTCGGCCCCAAGATCCTGATGCTGCAGCCGAACATGAGATACCGGGCCGACAGCGACAACGCCGATGAGCGCATAGCGGTCGAGGAAGCGTTCGCCCAATCGGTGCTCTGGGGCTTTACGGTGGCCGCTGAGACCGACGGCCGCGCGTTGGTCGACATGACCGGGTTCCTGTTGCGCGACACGCATGATATCGCGGTGACCCTGCAGCCAGCCCAGTATCGCCTCGATAGCTCGCGCAGCGTCATCTCGAGAGCACACACCAAGGCCTTCCCGAAGAACGTCATCATGAACGCCACCCTCACGTTCACCACGCAGGGCGATGCAGGTGGACGTGCCGGCTCCGGAGCACAAGCCGGGCCGGGCGGTGGGTTCGGGCGAGGCTCGCTATCGGCGGTGACCCCGAGCACCGAAGCGGTGACCGTTCGCACTCATCACCAGTTCGTCAAGCTACCTGACGACGGCTATGAGCGCCGCACCTTCGACCCCCGATCCGGCTCCTTCGGCCCTACGTACCAGGACTATGCGGTGCCGCTCGGTACCCCGTTGGCGAAGCGGTTCGTCAACCGTCACCGGCTGGAGAAGGTCGATCCTGGCGCCGAGGTCTCCGACGCTGTCGAGCCCATCGTCTACTACCTGGACCGTGGCACCCCCGAGCCCATCCGCTCGGCGCTGCTGGATGGAGCACGCTGGTGGAACCAGGCGTATGAGGCGGCCGGCTATCGCGATGCCTTCCGGGTGGAGATGCTGCCCGAGGGCGCCGACAACATGGACGTGCGCTACAACATCATTCAGTGGGTGCATCGGTCGACGCGCGGCTGGAGCTACGGCGGCTCGGTGAGCGACCCGCGCAGCGGCGAGATCATCAAGGGGCGGGTGACGCTCGGATCGCTACGCGTGCGCCAAGACTACTTGATCGCAGAGGGGCTGCTGTCGCCCTACGAGAACGGCACCGAGACACCACCGGAGCTCGCCGAGTGGGCGCTGGCGCGGCTACGCCAGCTATCGGCCCACGAGGTCGGCCACACGCTGGGCTTCGGCCACAACTACTACGCCAGCAGCCTCGGACGCATCTCGGTGATGGACTACCCGCATCCGCTGATCGAGCTCACCGACGACGGCGAGCTCGACTACTCGGCCGTTTACGACGACAAGATCGGCGAATGGGACAAGGTTGCGGTGAACTACGCGTACCAGGACTTCCCCCCCGGGGCCGACGAGGCAGAGGAGCTCCGCGCCATTCTCGATGAGGCGTGGGAACGCGACGTCATCTACATGACCAACCAGGACATGTCGGCACAGCCACGCGTGCACTGGTGGGCGAACGGCGATGACCCGGCCGCCGAGCTCAACCGCATGATGGCGGTTCGCCGGCACGCGCTCGACCGCTTCGGAGACAACGCCATCACGCTCGGGGCGCCGCTGGCGACGATCGAGGAAGCACTGGTGCCACTCTACCTACATCATCGCTATCAGGTGCAAGCGACCGCCTCCGCGATCGGTGGCTCCAACTACCACTATGCGCTGCGCGGTGACGGCCATGGCAACGCCACCGGCGCCGTGCCGGGCAGCGAGCAGATGGCGGCGCTCGAAGCCCTGCTGGCAACGCTGCAACCCTCCGAGCTGGCGGTGCCGCGCTCGGTCCTGACACAGCTGCCGCCGAGGCCATCTGGCTACCGTAGCCACCGCGAGCTGTTCCCGCGGTACACCGGAATGACCTTCGACGCTATTACGCCGGCCGTAGTTGCAGCTCAGCACGTCGCCGCAAACATCCTCGACCCGTCGCGCACTGCCCGCATGGTGGAGCAACATGCGCTCGACAGCTCGCTGCCGGGCCTCGTCGACGTGCTCGACCACACCCTCCACACTGTATTCACCATGCAGAGCGGCGACGGCTACGAGCAGGAGATCATTCGTGCGGTGCAGCGGGCGATCGTCGAGCAGGTGATGTCGCTGGCCGCCGACGCGCCCATGCCGCAGGTGCGCGCAATCGCCACTTCCCGGCTGGCCACGCTGAGCTCGCGAATCGCCACCCGACTGGGCGAGGCAGACGAGATGATCGGGCCTAGCCAGGCACACGTCGCCATGCTCGAGCGCGACGTCGAGCGATTTCTGACGCGTCCGGCTGCAGCCTATGCGCCGGCTCGCCAGCAGGCTGCCCCACCTGGCGCGCCGATCGGACAGCCGGCACCTTCGTGGCTCGATTCCTCGCTGATGAGCACAGAGCTACCGCCCGTCGGCTCGATGCTCGATACCCTCTTCCCCGCTGGCCCGACGTGCTCCTGGGGCGGCCGCTAATGCGCCAATAAATTGTTCAACCGACCGACGAGCGGCTCCGTCGTCTGCCCCAGCTGCGGTAGCCTGGTCGGAGTGCGCGACGATCGCTGCTTTTGCTGCGGCCGCTTCAACCCCGGGCTATGGGGATTCGCTCCGCTGCTCAACAAGCTGGGTCGCGGCCTCGGGTTCACCGAGATCGTGCTCTTCGTGTGTGCCGCACTCTTCGTGATCACGTTGCTGGGCGATCCGTCGGCCATTGGCCGAGGTGGCCTGCTGTCGATGCTATCGCCGGGTCAGCGACCGTTGTTCCTGCTCGGCGCCAGCGGCGCTACACCGGTCTTCTTGTACGGTCGCTGGTGGACCGTGCTGAGCGCGGCGTGGCTGCACGGCGGACTGCTCCACATCGTCATGAACATGATGTGGCTGCGTCAGCTGATGCCGGCGGTCAGCGAGTTCTACGGCGTCGGCCGACTGGTGATCATCTACACGGTGTCGGCCGCCGCCGGGTTCGCCGCCACCTCGATCATGGGACTGTTCCCGTTCCTGGGTCCGTTCGCCGGCGCTGGCTTCACGATCGGCGCCTCGGCGCCGCTGTTCGGCCTCTTCGGAGCTCTGGTCGTCTACAGCCAACTCGGTGGCCCCAGCAGCATAGGCCAGCAGGTGTGGCGCTGGGTCGGCATCTTCGCGGTCATCGGGCTGATCGTCCCGTTCATCGATAACTGGGCGCACCTGGGCGGTTTCGGCGGCGGCTATCTGGCGGCACGGCTTCTGGATCCGCGCAGCGACGAGCATGCCGGCCATTTCGTCGCCGCCTTCGTGTGTCTCGCACTGAACGCCGCCGCCATCCTGGCATCGGTGTGGCACGGCCTGCAGTTCTTCCAGTAGCGACACTGCCAGGCACCTCGCCTATGTCAGCCGCCAGATCGGCGGCACACGCAGCGAAACGCGAAACGCGACAGCCGCCGCTTAGCGGCCAGCTTCGCCGCCATCGCGAGAAACTCCTGCTGGCCTTCGAAAGTCGCGTCGCCCTCGATACGTCGCAGATCGGCCTCGTGCGCCGCCCGAGCAACGCAGCGTCGATCTGCCGTGCTCGCCATGTTCTCGGTGTGGTCCTCGACCCGATCGACGTCGAACCCGGCGGCATCGAGCAACTCGGCGTCGAGTCCGGGAGGGCCGAAGAACAGGCTGCCGATGGAGGCACGCACAGCCATCTCGGCAGCACTGATCACACCGGTAACGGTGACCGCGTCGGTGAACACGAGACGCCCACCAGGGCGCAGAACGCGCGCCCAGTCGCGGAACACGCGCTCCCGGCGGGGAAAGTGGGTCACGGCGTCGATACAGATCAGCGCGTCGAGCTCGTCATCGCCGAACGGCAACCGTTCTGCGGCATCGTGGGTGTCGAACCGGGCGCGCTCCGCCAACCCGGCTGCCTCTGCCTGGCGAGCTGCCACCCGCACGGCACCGGCTTCGATGTCGATGCCATGGACGCGGCAACCGCTCAGCCGAGCGATCCGCAGAGTCGGCCCGCCGGAGCCGCAGGCCACATCGAGGAGCCGGGAGCCCGCATTGACGTCGAGCCACTCGATGAGCTCGTCGTGCTCCGCCGCCGTCAGCCAGCTATGCTGGCCGATGTCCTCGTCGAAAGCCTGCGCACGAATGCGGGCGTAGAGATCGGAGGCGAACTCCGAGTAGCCGGCGCCGTAGTAGTCGGTGAGATCAGTCACGGACCCCGAACGCGAAGACCACGTCGCCCGCCGACATGACGATTCGCTGCTTGCCGTCGAGCTCGAAGGCCATCGGGTTCGACCGCGCCGCCGCCCCGGCCTGAAAATCCCATAGCGTCTTGCCGGTGCTGGCATCGAGGGCAAAGAAGTTGCCCTCGTCGGAGCCACCAAACACCAGCCCTCCGGCGGTCGCCATGACGCCCGCCCAGGGAGGTGTCAGCAGCGGAAACTCCCAGCGCAACTTGCCGGTGCGCACATCGAGCGCCTTGATCAACCCGGCCGCGTCGTCACCGCTGAGCGCCTGTTCGCCGCCGCCCATGAACGGCATGCCGGGCTCGTATTCCGCCTCGCCCTTGAAGTAGATCGAGCCCATGTGTCGCACTGCCACATAGAACAGCTCGGTGAGCGGACTGTAGCTGGGGCTGAACCAGTTGGTAGCGCCCTGAAGGCTGGGCCACACGAGGGTGCCAGCCTCGGTGGGCTCCTTGTTGGGCAAGACGATCGGCCGACCGGCCTCGTCGAGCCCCTCCGCCCAGGTCTGCTTGGAGTACTCGCTGCCGTGCAGAAACTCGCCGGTCTCGCGGTCGAGGACATAGTAGAAGGCATTGCGGTTGGCCATCACCACCAGCTTCCGCGGCTGCCCCTCCCATTCCAGATCTACCAGCACGGGGATCTCGTTTGAATCCCAATCGTGCGTGTCGTGCGGCGTGAACTGGAAGTGCCAGCGAATCTCGCCGGTATCGGCGTCAAGCGCCAGCAATGAGCAGGTGTATAGATTGTCGCCGGGCCGATCGTCGCCGTTCCAATCAGGGGCCGGATTACCGATCCCCCAGTACAACAGGTTGAGCTCGGGATCGTAGGAGCCGGTGAGCCAGGTCGAGCCGCCACCGGTCTCCCAGCTGTCGCCACCCCAGGTCTCGCTGCCGGGCTCTCCCGCCGCCGGCACCGTATGGGTGCGCCATAGCAACGAACCGTCCTCGGTGGAGTAGGCATCGATAAAGCCTCGAATGCCGGCTTCGGCGCCGCTCACTCCGACAATGACCTTGCCGTCAATCGCCAGCGGCGCCGCGGTCACAGAAAAACCGAGGTCGTTGTCGGCGACCCGGGTGCTCCAGCGCTCGACTCCGGAAGCTGCGTCGAGGGCCACCGTTCGACCATCGAGCGTGCCCACGAACACGGTCTCGTCGAGGATCCCCACACCTCTATTCACCGCCGGAAAGCCGATGTGCTTGACGTCTGCGGGAACGCCAGCCAACCAGCGCCAAATGCGCCGACCCGTTCGCACGTCGAGCGCCGTGACGGTGCTCGGTGGCTCCGTCAGGTACATCACGTCGCCCACTACCAGCGGCGTCGTCTCCACCAGCCCGGGACTTGTCTGGTAGACCCATACGACCTTCAGGTCAGCCACATTGGCCGGCGTGATCTCGGTCAAGGGCGAGAAGCGCTCGGACCTGTAGGTTCCGGAATACGTGAGCCAGTTGTGAGGCTCGCTCGCAGCGCCCTTTAGCCGTTCGTAGGGAACTTGCTGAGCTGACAGCGCCCCGACGGTCAGCAACTGCGCCGCCGCGATGAGCACGGCAGCTCGTGACACGTAGCCCCGCAGGCCACCTGGAGACACGCACGACAACCTCACATGTCACCTCTCAGCGTTGTCAGATAAGCAACAAGGTCGTCTATCTCCGCATCGGAGAACTGCTCGCGGTAGCTTTGCATGAGGCTCTCGTCGAAGTGCTTCTCGAGCGCTCGCAGGTGCGGCTTGTAGAACGAGTGCAACTGTCCGAGGACGTCTCGAACCTGAATGGTGTAGGAGTCCTCGTTCAGCCGTGCCCCCACTAACTCGCGGCCGTCACCGTCAATCACCCGCACCACGAGGTAGTCGACGAAGTCGAGGCCAACTTCCGTAAGACCGCGAGACAGGGCCGCGCCGGGATCGAGAATCGCCTCGCGAATGAAGGGGGTTCCGCGGCGCGAGCCGACCGTCGTGAGATCAGGACCGCGGTTCGTGCCGAAGCCGTCCACCGTGTGGCAGCTCAGGCACCCACCGCTACCTTCGAACAGCTGCCGACCGTTGCCTGGATCGCCGCGCACGCTGTCATCGACCACCGCGATATCGGGGGCTAGCGACCGTACGTATGCTGCCAACGCCTCGTGCTCGGCGGCGCCCAGCCACCACGTGGCCGACATCGCCGTGCCGACGATCCCGTCGCGAATAATGGCCACCAGTGCCTCGTCGTCGGGCGCCCGGGGCAGCTCCGGCCGGGCCAGGGTCGGGCCCTCTCCCCCACCACCGGTCATACCGTGGCAACGGGCGCAGTATGCGACGTAGAGATCGCGCCCACGTGAGAGGTCGGCGTGCGCTGCTGATCCCATGGGGCCCTGGGCGTCTTGGGCGTCATCGGCGAGCAACGACGAGGACGCCATCAGGCACAACGTAACCAGCAGGAGCGGTCGTTGCATGGTCATCTCGCGTTCGGCCCAGGGCTTTCCGAGAACTAGACCTTAGCCTACTTGCTGTCTCCCATGTGAATCGGGTCGATGTCGGTACCGACTCCAGGCGACGGAAACGATTCCTTGAAGGTGAACGCCGTCGCCTTCGGGCCGTCACAGCGCAGACGATCGAGCGCTTCGCGTACCTCCACCGCGGTCGGAATATGTCCCGCGGGCACCCACCACAATACCGTGGCCGGTCCCTCTATCACCTCGAACCACTCCTGTCGACGTCGCAACGGCTCGGTGTGACCGCTGCTGTAGACATATTCGCGTAGCGACTCGATCGATGCCCACACCGGCATGTTGATGATCAGGCGATCGTCCTCGAACGCGCGCACCGCCGTGGCGTTGCCTCCTCGCCCTGAAGCCGCCCAATGAATCCGGGCGCCTGATCGGCGATCGCATTGATCGGCTCGAGCCGATCAACAAATCCCTTCATCAGCGGGTCGTCCAGGGGCGCTCGCATGCGGGCGATATTGAGCTGCGCGAGATGATAGCGATGCTCGGCCATGCGTCCATGGTCCACGCAGCCGGGTGGACGAACAAGCTGCGGCCTCGATGAACCCGGCGCCTTGCAGCCCACAAACCTCCGGACAGGGGCGGCCATCCGCGGTCAGCGACGCACCCCACCTTGCACTTGCGTGCGCCCACCGAGAGCATCGACGATGACCACGTCGGCCCGGCGCCGATCGGCAGGATCCCTCCGAGTCCGGTCGGCAGCACCCCTCCGAGCCCCACTGGTGGATCCCGTCCGAGCCTGATCGGCAGAACCTCACCGAACCCCACGGGTGTCCGCCTCCCGCCGGCGCTTGCAAGGGGTCGTGTGAGGAACGTCGCGCGGGGGCCGCAGCCAATCCCGCTGCACAAGGCATCGCCAGCCTGATCGGACCGGAGTCGCTCGGGGCGCTCTCCGGGTTGCTGGGCACCGACCCCGGCGCTATAGCGGGGCTGCTCGGCGGCATTGGAACCGAGATCGAAGGCATCGAGCAGGTGCTTCCCGTATTGCCGCGCCTGATCGCGGCGTTCCAGCGGCCGGCTCACTCGAAGGACGGGACTCGAGCGATGCTCGATGAGCTGCTCGGCGTGCTGGCGGATCTCGGAGTATCACGCGCCGACATCATGACGCGGGCCCGCGAGTACGGCATCCCCGGGGAGTGGCTCAGTACCTACTGGTCAGAGTGAACCCCAGGCCGAGCTCGAGCTTCCCATCGCCGACCTGCACGTCGGTCGCCTGAAAGTCGACAATCGCAAGCAGGTTGGTCATCGGCGAACAGGCCCCGAAGATCTTCGCAATCCGGCGCCCCGAGCAGATGGCGCTGTGGTGTGCCCTGCCGCTGAGGGCCTTCTACATCCTGACCTACCCGCTGCTGGTCGCCCTCGATACGATCACCTCGTTCCTCCTCAGGCGGCTCGGAGTGGAGGGTGGGGCCGAGCATGATGAGCTGCACAGCGAGGAGGAGATTCGCCGACTGCTCACTCGAGCTCACGCCCACGGCGAGCTCACCAAGTCTGAGCACCGGCTGATCGATGCGGTGTTCGAGTTCGACGAGATCACCTGCCGCCAGATCATGGTGCCGCGGCGCGAGATCGCCTATGTCGATATCGACGATCCGATCAGCGAGGTCATCCGCGAGGTGCAAACGACCAAACATGGCCGCTATCCAGTGTGCCGCGGATCACTCGACGAGTTAGTGGGCGTCCTCCATACGCGCGATCTGCCCGGGATATCGGCCGACAGCAAAGAGACCGTGGAGTCGCTGGTGCGGCCACCGCGGTTTGTCCCCGACACACTGCGTATTCCTCGACTGCTGCGAGTGTTCCAGGCGACACGCCAGCACATGGCGTTCGTGCTCGACGAGTTCAGCACGGTCTCGGGGTTGGTGACGCTGGAGAACGTAGTGGAACAGATTGTCGGCCCGGTGCAGGACGAGTTCGACCAGGAAGTACCGGACGTCGTGCCCGACGGCTCGGGGCGGTTCCTGGTACAGGGCGGCGCCCTCCTGCAGGTGGTTAATGGATGGACCGGCCTGCACTTGCACTCACGCGCCGCCGACACGCTGGCGGGGCTGCTCCGGGAAAAGCTGCATCGCGTCGTAGACGCAGGAGACATCGTCGAGTTCGACGAAGGGGTGGCGGAGGTGCTAGAGGTGCGAAAGGGCCGCGCCAGGCTGGTGCGTCTGAGCCTGCCGGCCCAGGACGAAGCAGCACCGGTCGACTAGCCGGCCCGGCACACTTACACCACGGCCTGCCAGGGTCTGAACGGAGCCGGGCGGCTCAGCGTGACGGCGCTCCGTAGCGCAGGTGCAGCGTCGCGACACCACCGGCGTCATCCCGAACCACGATGTACAGGCGATCGAACTCCACCGCGTCATCGATCGGCTCGCCGGGGTCACCGCCCAACAGCTGTACGAGCTGCGGCGTGGTATTGCTGTGACCGACCACGACGTGTCGCCCCGGCAGCTCGATGAGCTCGGCGGCGAGCTCGGCCAGGTCGCTCGGGTCGTAAGTCTGCACCGATAAGCCTAGGCGGCTCGCCAGCGGCTGGGCGGTCTCGCGGGTGCGGTGATAGTCGGAGCTGAAGACGGTGGTGATGTGCTCGGCGCTCAGGAGATCGGCCAGCTGTGCGGCGCGAACGCCACCGGCGGCGCTGAGATGCGGGTCGCGCTCCGGCTGCGCGGCGTCGGCTCGCTCGGCGTGGCGCACTACGTACACCACCGACGCTTGCTCTCCCCACTGAGAAGGCTGCACGGGCCGCGCCGATGCGGCCATCATCAACAGCATCGACAGTGCGCCGAGCAGCACCGCTCCCCGGCGTTCCGCAACCAGGCGAGACATCATGCGGAGGGCCGCAGGACACTGTTTCTCAAGACGCCGATCCCCTCGATCTCAACCTCCACGACATCGCCACTCTGCAACGCATGCGTGTTTCCCGGCGTTCCAGTGAAGATGACGTCGCCGGGTAGCAGCGTCGCGTAGCTACTGATGTAGCTGACGATCTCGTTGACACCGCAGACGAGATCGTTGGTGTTCTGATCCTGGCGCACATCGCCGTTGACCCTTGTCTGGAGATGCAGGTTGCCGTAGTCGAGGTCGGTGGCGATCACCGGTCCGATTGGGCCGAAGGTGTCACAGCCTTTGGCGCGGAACCACTGCAGATCGTCGCGCTGCCAATCGCGCTCGCTAATATCATTGCCGACCGTGACGCCGAAGATAGCCTCGCCGGCCGCCGCCGCGGAGACCGCGCGGGCACGGCGTCCGATGACGATCACCAACTCTCCCTCGAAGTGCACGTTGTCGGCATCAGCCGGGAGCACGATGGGGTCATCGGGCCCGACGATCGACGTCGGTAACTTGATGAAGATACCGGGCGGATCGGGCAATGGCCGGCCCGCCAGGTGGCTGCGATAGTTGAGCCCCACCGCCAGCACCTTCGACGGCTCACACGGGGCCAGAAGCCGCGCTTCCGCTGCCGCCACGGTGCGGCCGGTCGGCTCCGGCGCATCGAACGGTAAGCCGGCGAGCTCCTCGATGACCTCACCGTTGAGAACCCCGTATGCAATGGCATCGTTGTGACTGTAGCGAACGTATCTCAGAGCGACCTCCACGCTTATTCGAATGCTTCGGTGTCGTTCAATCCGTCGGGCCGCTGACCAGCGCGTTGAAGACAAGCTTGAACGTGCCGTGCGTCTGGGCACGGTGCTGCGCCCGAAAGCCGATCAACACCACCCGGCCCGCTCCGTGGCCCACCGACACCATGGCCGATTTGTTGGCGATGACTTCCTCGCCCAACAGCCAGCCGCTCTGCAGGATGTCGCGGTCAACGAACGTCACGATCCGCTCGACATGGTGGTTCCGATTACTCGGAACGACACGGTACACCTGGTTGCCCTGCAGGAAGGTGGCCAACGCCGCCGCCGGCATTCCATACGCCAGCCTGTTGGTACGGTCGACTTCGACCCACAGCGTCGAACCCGGCGACCAGAACTCGCGCGCCGGCACCTCTGCCACCACGTTGCGAATGGGTAGATCGAACTCCTCGATTGCTAGCTCGCCCGCCTGCGCGAAGGTGACCAGCGTGCCGCCGGCCTCGACGAACGCCCCGAGGGCGTCGACTCCCTCCTGGCCGAAGCCACTGCGATACTCGCTCGGCCAGTCATCGCGTCGTCCACGGCCGCCCTCGGCATCGTCCTCGCCGGTCATGATGCTCGCCGAGTCCGCTGGCAGGATGATGACGTCATAGCTATCACGCAGAGCGCCGCTGAGGACGTCGGCGTCCATGAGAGTCGTGTAGGGGAACCCGAACATCTCGAGAAGCAGTCGGGTCCAGCCTTCGTCCATGTTGCCACCGTAGTATCGCTGGTACATGCCGATGCGCTGCCGTTCGAGCCTGTAGCTGCTGCTCGACACATCCACTTCCAGAGCGGCGAACTCGACGCCGGTGCGCTGCGCAATCTCATTGACGGTAGCGTCGGCAACATCCGCTGGCACGACGAAGTCACCGGCACGCACTCCGCCGGCCACGTCCTCGGCGACGCGGCGCACGACGATGCCACCGTCTAAGAGCAGGTTCAGCGCGGTGAACGCGTCGTTCAGCCGTCCATCGACGACATAGCCGTACCGGCCCCGCGCTGCTGAGCCTCGAAGATCGACGTCGGATGTGACAACCGACAGGGCCGACTGCACCGGCGTGTCCACCGGATCCACGCGCACCCCCATGAATTCCGACATCGTGTCGGTCGACATGTCGTAAGGACGGATGGGGTCACCGTCACGCCTCCGCGTGTAGGTGTTGTCGGGATAGAACGTGCGCCCGAGAAGCCAGCGAATCACGCCGCGCTTGGGTTGTGCCATCGAGATGACGTAGCTACCGGCGTCGTAGGCTCGACCTTCATGGGTAAACTGCCGCTCGGAGCGCTGCACCTCGATCCCTTGCCCGCGCAGCTTGTTGATCATCTTGACGGTCGTAAGCGGATCGTGCTGGGCAGCCGGGATCACGAACGCCGCTGGCTTACCCTCGGCGCCGCGCTCCGTCTGACGCAGGGCTTTCAAGTAAGCGCTGCGCAGTACCGTCTGGCGGTTGCGAGCCGCGAGATCGAGTGCTGCGATGGCGGCGATCTTCTGCTGCACGACGATGTCACGCACCCGCCACCATCCGCCAGGCCAGGGGTTCGGGAAGGTCGTTTGCGCCTCGTACTCGGGCAGCCCACGGGTCTCGCCGTTGAGCTGGTCGGGATGCAGAAACAGCGGCGTCGCCAGCCGCGCGCTCGCTGATTCCGTGAGCATGCCGGCGATATTGTGGAACGGCGTGATCCAGTGGAAGCCGAAGTGTCCCCAGCCGGAGTACACCGCAGCATTCACCACGCCCGAGATACCGGCCTCCTCCTCCTTGTAGGCAATATGGGCGCCGTACCAGCTCATCTCGCGCCACACCAACGGGTCACCATCCGGCCGGATGGGCTCGGCGTATGGCGGCACGTACATCCGTGCCCCATAGGGGCCCATCTGGTGATGGTCGATGTAGGCCTGTGGAATCCAGTCGCGAAACATCAACTGGGCGCCGTACACCGACTCGACAGTGTTGGTCTGAAAGGCGTCGCGATTGTTGTCGTGGCCGATGTAGTGGTGGTAGAGGCTCGGCGGTGACACGCCCTCGTATTCCGTCCCGACAGTTTCGTTGTACCAGTCGGTCACCAGAATCTCGCCGTCGGGGTTGAAGCAAGGAATGATGATCGAGATCGTGTTGTCGAGAATTCGCATGATCTCGTCGTCGGTACGAGTGACCAGGTCGTAAGTGAGCTCGGCGGCCATCTGGCTTGCCGCCACCTCCGTCGAGTGCAATCCCATCGACTGCACCACCACCGCCTTGCCGTCGGCGATCGCCGCCTCAATCGCCGCCTCGGTCGCGCCGCGTGGATCATTGAGCGTGGCATTGAGCCACTGTAGCTCGCCGAGTCGGTTGGCCTCGAGATTCTCCGGCGCCGAGATGAACAGAATCAGGAACGGATTGTCGAGCGTCGAGGGGCCGACGTTCATGGCCAGCATTCGCGGACTGGCCTCGGCCAGCTGCTCGTAATACGCCACCAGCTCGTCCCATCGAGCCAGCTTGTGATCGGTGCCCATCTGGAAACCGAAGTATTCCTCCGGTGACACGATCGCTCGCTGTGCGTGCGCCGCAGGCGCGCTTGCCGCGGCGATGACCGCGGCGAGGGACAGAGTGACGATCGGCACCAGCCTGCGAGCCAGCCAAGGACGACGGTTCATCGATAGCTCCTGGGAGCGACGGCACGGTCGTGCCGCGGGCGCAATTTCGGTTCGGACCAGGCCCGCCTCGGATGCGGACAGCGCGACGGGCCAGAGGGTACCGAGATGTGGCTAGCGACGCCAACGCATCGGGCAATGGTTCGGGACGACGGCAGAATTCTGGCTGGTGGCGCGGCGCGCCACGGGCATTATCAGCGGGAGGCCGCCCAATCCGCGATGATCTGGTGGATCTGCCGTACTCCGTCGGTCAGCGCCGCTGGCCCCGGCTGCAGGATCACGGCCGACTTGATCTCGTGGACGTGCCCACCGCGCACCGCCGGCACAGCGCCCCAACCGCAGCGAGCAGCGACGCGCTCGGGCCTGAACTTCTTGCCGCACCAGGAGCCCAAGATCACGTCCGGCGCACGCGCCACAACCTCCGACGGGTCCGCAACAACGCGATGGGTGGCGAGCGACTCACGGCTCAGCTCGGGAAAGCAATCGTCGCCGCCAGCGATGCCGACCAGCTCAGAAACCCAGCGAATCCCCGAGATCATCGGATCGTCCCACTCCTCGAAGTACACGCGTGGCCGTGCGGGTAGCCGGGCGGCGCGGCCGCGAATCTCGTCGACCCCGGCTTCTAGCTTGGTCGCCAACTCCTCGCCCTTGTCGGCACAGCCGATCATGCCGCCGAGCACGCGCACCATACGCAGGATGCCGGCGACGCTGCGGTGGTTGAACACATGCACCTCGACCCCTGCTCTGATCAGGCTGGCGGCGATATCGGCCTGGAGGTCGGAGAAGCCGAGCACCAGGTCGGGTTCGAGGTCGAGGATCTTGTCGATCTGGGCGCTGGTGAACGCCGAGACCTTGGGCTTCTCCTGACGGGCGCGTGGCGGCCGCACGGTAAATCCGGAGATGCCGACGATGCGCCGCTCCTCCTGCATGAGATAGAGAGACTCGGTTGTCTCCTCCGTCATGCAGACGATGCGCTCGTACATTCTCCGGGCCTAGCAGACCGTGGTGAAAGTGCGGTGGGCCTGGTTACGAGACCTCTCCGCAGGCATCAATGACCACCGGCGCCGACGTCGCTCCCGACCCGCTGCCGACCGCCTCACACGCCCGGATCACGTCCATGCCCTCGGTCACTTGCCCGAAGACACAGTGCTTACCGTCAAGCCATGCGGTCTCGGCGGTGCAGATGAAGAACTGCGAGCCGTTGGTGTTTGGACCGGCGTTGGCCATGGAAAGGATACCCGGGCCGGTGTGTTTGAGGGTGAAGTTCTCGTCGTCGAACCGGTCGCCGTAGATCGACTTGCCGCCGGTGCCATTGTGGTTGGTGAAGTCGCCAGCCTGGCACATGAAGTTGGGAATGACGCGGTGGAAGCCCGAGCCCTCGTATCCGAAGCCCTTCTCGCCGGTGCACAGGGCGCGGAAGTTCTCCGAGGTCTTGGGGGTCTCGTCGCTCAGTTCAATGACCACGCGCCCGGCGGGCTCGCCGTCGATGGTGATGTCGAAAAACACTTCTGCGTAGGTACCCATCTGCCGATCTTCCTCCCTGTGCGCCGCTGTCTGCCTGCGGCCGCCAATCAGCGGCGGGGCCCCGGCAACGATGCCGTCGACCGCTATAAGATCCCCCTATGCGACGAGCAACATGGATTGTAACAACGGTGTCAGCAGGCGTAGTCCTGAAGCTGACCAGCCTGTCGATGTCCGCGCCTGGCAAGGACCCTCTTCGTGTTCGGATACGACTCGCGTCCGAAGGTGCAGCATGTTGAAGCTCTACAGTGCGCAGATCTGCCCGTTTGCCCAGCGTACCCGTGCCCTGCTCGCCCACCTCGACGTCCCTTTCGAGCTGTACGAGGTCGATCTGCACGATCGCGACCCCGAGTTCCTCGCTCAAAGTCCGACCGGGCGCGTGCCCATGCTGGTCGACGACGACTTCAGGCTGTACGAGTCGCAGGTGATCAACGAGTACCTGGCGGAGACGCAAGGGTGGACCAATGCCCTGTCGTTCGACACGCGGCTGCGCGCCCACCAACGGCTGGCCATGAAGCAATGGGACGAGATCGTCGTGGACGCCTTCTACGACTCGATGCGGGCCGGTGGGACGATCGATTCGGAGCGCCGCGACCGCATCGGGCGCGAGCTCGATGAGCTCGCCACAACCGTCGGCGCAGGCGAAGACACCATCGCAACGCTGCTCTCCTTCCACTGCGCATCGCACTGGGCACGCATGGACTGGCTACGCCGGGTGACCAGCCTGGCAGAGCTGATCGACGAGCGCCCTGTCCTGCACACCTGGATGCAACGCACCCTCGAGATCAAGGCAGTCCGCGACACCCTGCCGGAGCGCCAGCGTACCGTGGCACGGTATGAAGAGCGCTACGCGGCTGCTGCGCCGTAGCTACCCGGCTACAAAGGTTCCAAACAGCGCCCACATGGTCGTGGAGCAGACCGGCCATGAGGGATTCATCTTCTTTGCGGGTTTGTACGTCCGAGTCTCCATGGGCATGATGAGCCGACTCAAACGCCAACCAGCGCCGTAGAATCGAGGCTTCGCAATGGACCGCATCGTCGAGTGTGTTCCCAACTTCTCGGAGGGACGGGACGATTCCGTCATCCGCGAGATTTCCTCCGCCATCGAGGGCGTCTCGGGCGTCCGATTGATCGACGTCGATCCCGGGGCCGACACCAACCGCACCGTGATCACCTTCATCGGGGCACCAGAGCCTGTCGCGGAGGCCGCGTTTCTGGCAGTTCAACGGGCCGCCGAGCTCATCGACATGCGTCAGCACTCCGGTGCGCATCCGCGTTTCGGCGCCACCGATGTGCTGCCGTTCGTGCCCGTTTCCGGGGTCAACATGGAGGACTGTGCCGAGATAGCCCGACGAGTGGGCCAGCGCATCGGCAACGAGCTCGGCATCTCCGTGTACCTGTACGAACACGCCGCCAATCGACCGGAGCGCCGCAACCTCTCGCGTGTACGAGCCGGAGAGTACGAGGGTCTCGAGGACAAGCTCGCCCACCCAGAATGGACGCCCGACTTCGGTCCCGCCGAGCTCAACGCTGCCGCCGGCGTGACCGCGGTCGGGGCACGCGAGTTCCTCGTCGCCTACAACGTCAACCTGAACAGCACCGATCGACGTTACGCCAACGAGATCGCCTATGTGCTACGCCAGCGTGGACGCTGGAAGCGCACCGGCAACACCGAGCCCTTCTACTACAAGGGCACGGTGGTGAAGTTTCCCGGAGACGGAACCTACCCTTGCGGCCCCTGCGACTTTGTCGGCAGCTCGTTCGCACAGCTCGAAGCTCACTACCGTGAAGAGCACGGCGGTGATCTGCGCCAGCGGTACGAGGATCTGGGAATCGATCCCGACAATCCGACCGGCCCCGTATATACCGATGGTCAGTTCACTCATCTGAAGGGCATCGGCTGGGTGATCGACGAGTTCAAGCGCGCCCAGGTGAGCATGAACCTCACCAACACCAGGGAGACAGCGCTGCACGATGTACTCGAAGCGGCACGTGAGGCGGCGCGCCGGCGCGGCATCGTCATCACCGGCTCCGAGATCGTCGGCGTGGTGCCCTACGAGGTCATGCGCGAGGCGGCGGTGTTCTACTTGCGCCGCATGCGCAAGTCGACCGGCGCACCGGTGCCCGACCTGATGGAGACGGCGATCCAGTCAATGGAGCTACGCGATGTGGCGCCGTTCGAGGCTGACGACAAGGTGCTGGCCATGCCCCGCATGGACGGACCGCTGGTCAACCGCACGACCTTCGACTTCGTCGACGAGGTGTCGCGTGACACACCGGCACCGGGAGGCGGCTCGGTCGCTGCTTTGGCGGGAGCCCTTGGCGGCGCCCTGGCTACCATGGTGGCGAACCTTAGCACCGGCAAAGGCGAGTTCGCCGATCGCTACGACGAGCTCTGCTCGATCGCCGAGCGCGGCCAGAGCGTCAAGGACGCCCTGCTCCGAGGGGTCGATGCCGACACCAGCGCATTCGACAAGGTACTCGACGCCGTACGCATGCCGCGCGACACCAAAGCCCAGCAGGCTGAGCGTGCTCAATCCATGCAGGAAGGGTACAAGGCAGCTACGCGCGTACCGCTGACCACTGTCCAGCAATGCCGCGACGCGCTTCGGCTCTGTCGCGAGATGGCCGCAATAGCCGATCCCGAGATGATGAGCGACGCCGGTACCGGTGCCTTGTTGGCACATGCTGGAGCCCAAGCCGCTGCCTACAACGTCCGCATCAACCTTCGGCACATCGACGACGCAGACTTCGGCGTCGAGATGCGCGGCGAGATCGACGACGCCCTCAGCGAGTGCTCTGAGCTGGCCGCGGCGGTCGCGGCCGAAGTAGACCGCGTCCTCGCTACGCGTTAACGGTCAGTCGACCGGCGCAGACCGCCCCCGGCGTGCTAGACACGCCGGATCCCCCAGGCCAGCCGTCTGCCGGCGTCGTAAAGCGACATCACGAGCAAAAAAAAGCCGCCGAGCGAGTGCTCGGCGGACTGCTTATAGCAACAATCCGAAGATTGTACGACAAATCAGCACCCAATGTCAAGCCTGTTCTGGATACTGAACCATACTAAAAGTCACTCAAACGTAGGCTGGTGCGTTTTTCTCAGCAGACATTATCTATCTCCCGAAGGAGCGGGCATCCAGGAATGGACCCCCTAGGCGCCCATTCCCTCGACTGGCCCGATCCACCGGTCGCCTCTCGACCGCCGGCCTGCGAGGGGCTATTCCCAGCGCTCCGACACGCCGTAGATACCCGTCTCCAGGCCTTCGTCAGATGCCGCCGACCCGGTGTCGCCGACTGACTGAGCGTCATCACCCTCGTCGTCCGCGGCGGACGACGCCGGCACACCGACGTCACAGTCCTCGGTGGCGGCATCCATGCCTACCGCATCGGTGAAGGCGCACACATAGCGGCGCAGGCGGTCCATCTGTAGCCGCGGCTCGCTGATGCCGTGACCCTGGCGTGGGTACGACACATAGGTCACGTCCTTCCCCAGATCGCGTAGTGCCTGGTAGAACTCCACCGCCTGCTCCGGCGGCACGCGGGCGTCTTCGGCGCCGTGCATGATCAGGATCTTGGAGGTGACGTTCTTCACGTGGCGAATCGGCGAGTGGCGCCGGTAGGCGTCCTCGTCGTCCCACGGAGTGCCGAAGAACCACGCCATGTATCCGGGAATGTCGGTCGTGCTGTACATCGAATACAAGTTGGTTAGTCCGGCGCCCGGTGAGATGAGCTTGAACCGGTCGGTCTGGGTCGACATCCAAAAAGTCATGTAACCGCCGTAGCTCCATCCGTAGGCGACCATGCGATCCGGGTCGGCCCAGCCGCGCGCGATGATGTCGTCGACCCCGGTCATGATGTCGTCGTAATCGCTGATTCCCCAGTTTTCGCGGTTGGCGTTGAGGAACTCCTGCCCATAGTTGGAGCTGCCGCGGAAGTTCGGTTGAAACACCAGGAAGCCGTTGGCGGTGAGCAGCTGGTTGGTCGTATTGAACGAGGTCGTCACCGCGCCGCTGGGACCGCCGTGCGGGTTGACGATCAGCGGGTAGCGCCTCCCCTCGCGGAACTCGAAGGGGAAGTGCATCACCCCCTCGATCTCCTCGCCGTCGGAGTTGCTCCAGGTGATCGGGCGGGCTTCGGCTAGCTCGAACGTCTCGGCCAACCAGGCGTTGTGGGTGGTGAGACGCGTCGCCCGTGACAGGTCGTCCGAGGGCGCCGTGTACAGCTCGGACGGATGCGCCGGATTGGCATGCACCCACACCCAGCGACCGCCATCAGGCGACAGCTGGAACTGGGAGTTGGCGCCCGACGGCGAGCCATGGCGCAGAACCTCGTCGGTCGCCACCTGTACGGAGTAGAGCGCCACGTTGGTGCGATCGCCAGTCGCCCAGTAGATGTCGGCGCCGTTGGGTGCCCAGATCGGAGCGCCGGCGTTGAGATCGAAGTCCTCGAGAAGTATCTCCGGCTCCGCCCCGCCATCGGACGGCAGCAGATAGAGCTTGCTGTGCCAGACGGTTCTGCCGGCGTGAGTGTTGGCGACGAGCGCGATCGTCTCGCCGTCCGGTGACCAGCGCGGCGCGGAGTCCGGGCCGGGATTCTCGAACAGCAGGCGCGATGCCCCAGTTGCCACGTCGGCAACACGGATATCACTGTTCCAGCCGTCGTTCGCCTTCGTGGTCGGTCGGGTGACGAAAGCGATACGGCTCGAGTCCGGTGACCAGCGCGGATCGGCAACCGTGAAATCGCCCTCGCTCAGGCGGGTCGACTCGTCGGCCACCATATCGTGGACCCAGAGATGGCTAAAACGGTAGCTCGCATCCACGACGATGGCGTCATCGTGCTGCTTGGCGCGCCGTTTCTGCTCGACGGTCTCCGGGTCGCGCGCCACGAACCAGACCTTGGTGCCGTCCGGAGACAGCCCGTAGCTAGCGACTCCCTCGTCGGATTCGGTAACCTGCCACGCTTCACCGCCGTCCGTGTACATCGCGTACACCTGGCTGCTGTCGTCGTCGCCGCGGCGAAAAGCGAACCTGTCACCCGACGGGAACCATTGCGGCGAGGTGGCGGAGCTCTCGCCGCGGGTGAGCTGCCGGCCTTCGGTACCGTCAACGCGTACCCGATAAAGGTGCGTGCGACGCGGCATGTCGTCATCGGCCATATCGCGGGTCGCTACGGTGTAGAGCACCCACTCACCATCGGGTGAGATACGCGGGCTGCCGACGTTGCCGATCCGCAGAGTGTCCTCGGCGGCCAGACGGCCCGGCTGCGCCTCCAGGGTCGACGCTTCCTGAGCCATGGTCGGATCGACACCGGTGATCAGCCTCGAGCCGAGGGCAAGCGTCAGCAATATGAGCGAAGGGCGATGCATGGCGAACCTCCGAGTACCGCGTCCTCGCTACGAGTCAGCGGCCGGCCAGCCCACGCCGCTCGCAGCCTGCCAGACACGCAGGATCCGCCAGGCCAGCGGTGTCATGCGGCACTGCGAGATGCGGCACCGCGAGCAAAAAAAAACCGCCCGACGACTGA
>Ga0315339_1000789_pt1 | contig 34262 bp, 36 predicted proteins | sample ASW17metaG_FD_204514 | JGI IMG/M metagenome (GOLD analysis project Ga0315339, IMG submission 204514) | Ammonia-oxidizing marine archaeal communities from Pacific Ocean, United States - ASW #17 | ecosystem: Environmental > Aquatic > Marine > Oceanic | place: USA: California | collected 2016-12-05 | reverse complement strand
GAGTCATTGTTGAATGCAAGGATGCTGCAAGACCCGTTTCAGAATTTTCCAGAGTAGCAAAGACATTGTCCTCTACATTCAAATTCCAGTAGAGATTTGAAACTGATGCGTGAACAGTATCAAAGTCGCCACCAAGATGTAAAAAAAGATCTATCATATGAATTCCTTGATCGATTAAAATGCCACCCCCAGCATATTTTCTTTTTGCTCTCCAATTCTCATAGTATTTTTCATCAACACTTTTTCCATATCGTCCCCTCATCCATAGCACTTTACCAAACTCTCTTTCATCAATCAGTTTTTTCATTTTCTTTATGCTATCATGATGTCGATGATTAAAGCCATACATCAATACTTTATTGGCTTCTTTTTCAACTACTTGGATTTCATCCACGTCTTTTGCCGTAAAAGCCGGAGGCTTTTCGCAGAAAACATGCTTCCCAGCTTTAAGGGATTGGATAGTCAGCGGTTTATTCAGATAATTGGGCGTACAAATAAAAATGGCATCAATTTCAGAGTTATTAATGATATCATCTGCAGATTTTTCTATTTTTATTTCCGCTTTAACAACTGAAGAGTCATAAATAGAAACTAGATTAACACCATCTATCGCATTAGCAACATCATGGCGAATTTTCCCCATTTTTCCGTAACCAATTATTCCAACATTAATCATAACTTAATTCACTTATTAAATTATCAAGTGCTTTTCGGCAACCCAAAAGAAAGGAATCCGTATAACCAGCTATGTGTGGGGACATATAGAACTTATCAGGATGAAACTTCTTTAATTTTCCAATATATGGTTCTTGCCAAAACACATCAAAAGCGGCTCGTAGACGACCTGAACTAATTTCGGAAAACAATGCATCTTCATCCACTATGGCGCCTCTGGCTGTATTGATCAAAACTGCATCATTTTTCATCAAGGAAAGCATTTTCTGATTTATGAAATTTTCATTTTCAACTATATTTGGAATGTGTAGAGTGATACAGTCTGCTTGACCAATTAATTCATTTAAATCCGATTCTTTATTATGAAGAATATCAAATGTAATCACCCTCATGAATGGCTGCATGTATCTCACCACTCGTTGACCAATATTCCCTGTACCAATTACCAGTAATATTTTTTGTGATAATTCTGGACGATCATATTTATACCAAGGATCTAATGTGCCTACATAATTGTACAGCATGCGAAAAATAAGATTGCAGGTGAAATGAGCTGTCTCGTTAAAAATACTATTTACTGTCTCCTGTAAAGGATATCTAATAAAGACACCCCTTATGCAAGCTTCTTCCTCCGGTATATTATCCTTACCAATCCCAGCTCGAAAAATTCCCTTTAATTTGGGAAATTCATTTAGGATTATAGGCTTACTTCCCAACAACGCAATTTCGGTTTGATCTTTGTCATCTGTAAAAACAAGTCCGCTATCATATCCATTAAGGGTTGATGTGTTCTTCCAAATTAGCATCAATATAATTCCTCGACTGAAATAGTTCCGTTGGTGGCAATTGCTGTGACAAAATTGGTCCGTTTGTTTTCTTTTACAAATACTTCACCGCCCGCGGCCTCTACCAATGCCAGTCCGGCTGCCACATCCCAAATACGAATATCTTCTTCCATATAGGCTTCAACCCATCCTCGAGCAACCCACGTTAACGATAAAGCCGCAGACCCTATCGCTCTAATTTTTTTCCAATCCTGAATTTTGTTTATAAATATCTTCAATGATTCATTTCCATAGTTTCGCCAAGACGGAAAGCCAGTACACAATACACCTTTTGATTTTTTCTCAACTTTGCTTGTTGTGATTTTATGGTGATTTAAAAGACTTTTGTTTTGTCCTGTTATAAAAAGATCGTTTCTATTAAAATCATAAATACAGCCAAATTCAGTATTTTTACCATTAAAAAGTGCAATGGAAATACAACTGATGGGTATATTGCGACTAAAGTTTAAACTCCCATCAAGAGGATCAATTATCCAAAACTTTTCCTTATATTTTTTAAATGATGTTTGATTTTCTTGTTCCTCTGATAGAATAGGATATTGAAATTTATTTGCTAAAAATGAAATAATTTTATTATTTATTTCTGCATCTAAATTCAACTTTATATCTTTTCCATTTTCAGATATAATATTTGACGAATTATCTCTAATGCTGGTTCCGCATTCAACAATATAATCCGTTAATTCGTTGTATTGGTTTTTCAAGCTATTTCTGCAAAGACTGTTACGGGAACACCATCTGCTTTTTCAATGCGTAATGGCGAAACTATTACTTTAGTAAAGGATGTATCTAAATCAAGTTTCATGTCCTCAATTAACAAGATGGGTTCGCCTACTTCTGGATTTAAAAACGCATGGTGGGCTTTTCGACCTTCCTCACGATTACTGTAGCTTGAAACTGAAATTAGATCCATACCCATACAACGCAACTTGGGATATTTTTGACGGAAATATGGTGCTAAATCAGCTGATAAACCCGGAGGTGTAATTGTGTAGCGGTCTGTTTTACGAAATACACCATAGCCTGTTTTTATTAAAATCAGATCTGCTTCGCAATTAATAGGTTTAGGAAATATATCAGGAACGATGATCTGACTATCATCAACGCTTCCTGATAAGTCAATTAGTTCAACTTCGTTAAATTGCCAAAATTCAGCAGGGTAATCATCTATTGTTTTTCCATCTGGATTAAAATGATAAGGGAAATCAATATGGGTTCCACTATGATTGGGAAATGTAAGATTCATCGTATTGCAACTATCACCCCGGTCGATTTGTTTTTCCAATAAAAATTTGATCCCCTCACCATTTCCATAGAGCGGTGTGCTTTCTGATAATGGGTATGAAAGATAATTGATCATACGATTTTTAGTCATGCCTGGACTAAAGGATAAAATACTCGTTCTTGGAGAATTAGGTTTACAATCAATATATCCTCCCTTTTCTTTTCTAATGTAGCTATCACTCTCCCCTGAGGATCAATTACCATCGAATTTCCATATGTTTCAACACCATTCCCATCTATTCCAAATTGATTGGGAGCCAACACATAACAATAATTTTCTATTGCTCTGGCACGTAGCAGTGGTTTCCAATGTAATTCTCCTGTTTTTTGACTAAATGAACTTGGAATAACAATCAGATCGACTTTTTCCTTAAAATAGTTCCGGTACAGCTCAGGAAATCGGAGATCAAAGCATATTGATAATCCGATCTTTTTATTTTTAATGCCACATAGGACTGGTTCTTTACCGTGCTCGTAGGTTTCAGATTCGTCTATTTTCTGCCCATCAATAACTGCTTTAAATAAATTTATTTTCCTATATTTCCCTATAATATTTCCGGAATCATCAATCATTACTGAAGTATTGTATATTTTTTTTCCGCCCAATTTGCGTTCATATATACTTCCCGCTAAAATATGTACAGCATTCTGTTTTGCCATTTCCATAAATGGGATAATTGATTTGCCCGGAATTTCTTCCGCAATTTGGTGGTATAGTTCGCTGCCAGATAGTGGGCCTCTGTAATTGAATACTTCCGGAAGAAGGATAAACTCTGCGCCTGCTTCAACGGCTTTCTGTACGAGATTACGGGCTCTAATAATATTAGTCGCCTTATTGGTCCCAGCGTTTAGCTGGATTAAGCCAACTTTCATAATTTATTTGCTGCTGTATTCATTATCGATAAAGCATGGTCAACTTCCTCTGACGTGACAAGTAGGTTGGGGCGCAGACGAATCGTTTTATCTCGCGTAGGATTGCATAACATATTATTGTCTGTTAATATCTCAATAAATTTGTCTCGCTGAGTACTCTCTTCGAAGTCAAAACCAAAGATTAGACCGCAATTCCTTACATTTATTATACCTGGAATATTGAGGATGCCGTTCTTCAACCTATCAGCCATTCCTATTACATTGTTTAAAACATATGAATCAGCATAGACCTGCATGATATACTTACAGCGTATCATATCCATTATATCTGCATCCCAGGTAACTTCAAGGCGGATCGCTTTATCAAATATGGTTGAGAATTTTTCCTGTACAGCAATTCCAGACAATTGCGTTTTTTTCCCAAATACTATAATATCCGGTTCAATTGGCAGATGCTCATAGTACCACAATTTACCGGTCCCCCCGAACCCTGTCTGTATTTCGTCGAATATTAATGGGATATCGTATTGAGTTGCAAGTTGACGTACTCCTATAAAAAACGAATCAGGGAAATACCTATCTCCAAAAGTGCATTGAATAGGTTCTAATAGAATTGCACAAACCTTAACGTCTTCAGCTAATATTTTTTCTAATTCTAAGAGAACATCCTTTACTTTGTCTTCATCATTAATGGGGGCCCCATCTCCATATTCAATAACAGGATTATCCAGCGGTTCCCACGGTGAACGGGGAAAACCTTTTAAACGCTGATTGACTGGTTCAAAGCGATCTGTATACATACCACCATATCCATTAATTCCATGAAAACTGCACTTAAAAGAAATCACTCGTTGATTTTCTGACCCTTTGTAATCTATCGCGGTTTTGATGGCGGCTTCAATTGCCAATGCTCCAGTGCAGGTATAATGGTAATGAGAGAATAAACCTTTCGAAGTGAACTTTCTAAATTTTTCGTCAAATTCTGCAGATTCATCAGATAATATCTCACAATTTGTAATTTTCTGATGAGCCACTCTTTGAATCTCATCCAGATAATTTTTTGATTTAAATATTGGATGATTATATCCAATGGCTACGGTAGCATATTGACCAAAAAAATCTAGATACTTTTGTTGTGTATCGCGATCAACAAGGTATGAGCCATGGCTATTTTGAAAATCTATTTTTCGTTTAAATATAGAACTACGATTCATTTATTTAATCTATTGTGATAAGCATTTAACGATTATAAATAATTTATTTATAATTTTTGAAGAAATTCATCCTAGAGTAATAAATTTGTTTTTCCTTTAAATAATGTGTAAAAATCAGATAAATTTTCTTTATAAAATTTACCTTCTTAGAAAAATAATATTTAGTTTTGATAATATAAGGAATGCTGCTAATTCCCCGTATTCATCTATGTGTTTAAAGTGACTTTCCCCATTCTTATACCAATAGAAACAAGACCATGTGTGCTTGTTTTGGTTTTTTAATACTTCCTTTACATCTTCTGGATTAGATTTAATTTGTTTTGAATAATCTATGTAAAAAGGATGTCCATTATAAATAATATTTTTTAACAGACTTATTTTTTGGTAAATGGAGGTTATGTTATTTGGAACCTTATAAGGACTTTGTGGATAATAAAATAGCCTGTGATTTCCCTCCTGGGAATATTTTTTAAAACAATTACTATTCTTAACTAATTTATTTTTAAATCAACAGCATCATTTTTTGATATAAAATTTTTAATTATCGTAAAGCCTTTGTCATCAAAAAGCTTTTTTTATGTTCTTCTATAGGAAGATCATAAAAACTGATATTATTTTCGAATGATGAACTATTATTTAAATATAATATTGCTTCGGACATTAAAAATTTTATTCGTTATTTCAAATAGGATGAACTAGTATAGACGTGATCAACATCATTTCTACTAACTGCTAATCTTATAGCCATTTTATTACCTACAGCAGTTATTTTGTGCTTTCTATTTCTTTCTATGAATATTACTTCACCAGCATTAATTCGTTTTTTTTCACCCTCAATTAACCATTCCCACTTTCCTTCAATTATATACCACCATTCATCCCAATCATGGTGATAGTGCATTCTATTGCCTTCACCAGGCATCTGGGCTATTAACGTGGCACTGTTTGAAGGTGAATTAATTACCGTATGGGACCAAGATTCAGTTTTTGAATTGGATTGTATTATTTTTTTGATTGATACTTTTTCCTTGTTATAACTAAACATTTCATTCTTCACAACACCATCTTCAACCAATATTACTTCTCTGTTTGCATCATATATTAAATTGTCAATATCACTACTGTAATATTTAGGTTCTTTTTTTGGTTTTTCAAGTGATTCAGCTATGGACTCTGCAAGGATAAAGTCTTCTTCATTATCAATATCCACTGTTGAGAATCCTTTCAATTCATAAAAGCCAATCTTACCATCACCACCATGGTAGGCCGCACCATATTTCTCAATATTCTTTTTAAAATTATCCGTATTCCAACCCATGATGCCGCAGGCATAGGCTTTTACAGGTTCCAATAGTTGTGAAGGTGGCGTCTTTTTTTTCTGGTCAAAATTAATTGGCTTGTTTTTATATACTGATTCTATCTTTACATCCGATACAGAAATCATTGTATCATATTTATTTTCTAACATTTGTTCTACAAATCCATTAATATCATCAGATATTATAAAAGGTGATGTGGCCAATAATTGAATAAGAGTATCACACTCCACATTTTCCATAAAATCCAATGCAAAATCATCATTCGTGGCCGTATCTGATGCCAAGTATTCATTCCTTTTGTAAAAAAGAATATCGTTTTGATCCGCTACCTGATTAAAAATATGCGCTTCAGAATTGATGTAAATTTCATCAAAATATTTAGATTTTTTTGCTGAATCAATAATATACTGAATAAGGGCCTTTTCGTTAATCTTCCGGAGATTTTTATTCTTGACCCTAGTACTTCCCAACCGAACTGGTATCATGCCTACTATTTTCATTCATAACTCCTTCATGTTTATATCTTTAAAATAATGTGAGCAGGTTATACAGCAAAAACTAATCTTATTTTGATGGTGTCCAGATTTCTTTTTCATATCTATTACAAATATCCTCAAAAATAGAAAAAAGATTAGGTGCGACACGATCTTTTACCCACTGTTTACGAAGATTTATCTCATCATCCTCCGTCAAGTTCTCAATGGGCTTTGTCCAACCACAGCGCCTATAAATTGTCAAATCAATACCATCTGCAACTTTATCTCTGGGTATTTTCTGCTCAATTAACACATCTTCCGTAAAGCTGGTTTTTTCTACATTCAAAAAGTTAAGCATATCCTTAATATACTTATCAGGCTTTAAGACGAATGGTTCAAATGGTATGGTTAACACCTGATCCATATATTTAGAATTTTGTTTTTTGAATTGCTTCACTCTGTCAAGGTATATACCAATGAACTTAATGGCTCTTTCTGTTGGATTAAGAGATAAAAACTCTTTCTCCCATCCATGTGAAAAATATGGAAGAATGTGTTCATTGTAATCAAACTGTGTTGACCAGTTTCTGACGTTATCAACTAAATCAGTCATTAACACTGATGAAATTTGTTTAATCATATAAGCAGGATGCCTTAATATTTCTATAAAATATATTTTTTCACCAAAAGCTTCCCATAAGGGCTCACTATAACCCAACTTATTATGCGTTGCTAAATGGAGAATGGGTTTATTTTTTTCAATTATAGACATTATATGTTCATCGCCAGGCATAAATAAACGGTTTAAATATTCTTTTTTATCTGGATATTTAAATGCACTTGATAGATCTGTTGGTCTAAAGTTTACATTTCTACCCATTGATTGATTATAAAGTTTTAAATCTGCCAACATCCGAAGGAACGGTACGGCCGCATCCAATGATATTTTATTAAGATAATAAAATTCACAAATTGCCTCAATTTCATCAGAGTAGGAAAGCAACTCTATATTACTGAAACTGGGTAGAATCGAAGAAAACAGTGTTTTCCCATTCCCCGGTAGACCATCAACCAATACAAGTTTAGATACAAGCAGTTCATTTCTGGATATATTCACTTCAATCATAAGCTCCAACCATCATCAACGATAATATTTTGACCATTTATATATTTAGAATGATCCGATAATAAAAAGCTAAGTGCACCTGCAATATCGACCGCATCCAACATTCCCTTACTCTGGCATGAAGACCTATACTTTTTTAGAAATGAGTCAGGTTGTTTATCTAATATCCCACCAGGACTGATACAATTAACACGTATATTTTGGTCTTTGCAATATTTAGCTAAATATTGAGTAATAGATATAATTCCTGATTTAATGGCACTGTATTCAATAGGAGAACTCATATTTGTACCTTGGTAATGATCAAATTTGGGCGCGGCAACGCCCTGGATGGATGATATATGAATCAGATTACCGCGACCCTGACTTCGAAAATATTTTATCATCCGCTGGGAAAATAGAATTGCACCACCTAATTGATTGAAAAGATCTTTTTCAAGAGATTCCGGTTTTAAATCTTCAAAGCGAGCTCCCCATTTCTCTGATACAGGATAAGCACAGTGTATGGTAGCATCAATTTTACCAAATTTTTCGACTCCCTTTCGAATCATTAAATCAACTGTGTTTGGTTCCGTCAAATTTCCTTCAAAAAATAATGCAACATCATCACCAAGATCCAAAACTAACTGATTCCCAAGATCAACATTTATATCACCAATAATTACTTTCCCACCATTTTCAACGACTGCTTTTGAAAAAGCCGAACCAATACGACCCGCGCCACCGCTTATAGCAACTATTTGATTTTCAAGCATTTGCTTTATTCTTATTTGACTTTAATACTTTACCCATCAGAAACTCGACAATTTTAAAATCCAGTTCCGTATCAATATCCAACGCTCTTTCAGCTGGTATTTCAACCCCTTTCACTTGACCCTCAAAAATGCCTAATGAATTTATAATAAAATCAGGTCGGGATACATAAGCAACGGTGGTCATATCAAAGACTGCAGGCGTTTCCTGTCGTCTCGTATAAGAATTGTTATTTTCAATTAAAATATCGATAAACCCTCCATCATTTTTTTTGACCATATTAAAATAGGGACTCCGAGTCGCTTTAGTTATCCCAACCACCATATCTGTTTTTATATCTAAAGATGTTAAACATTGGGTTATATCTTTTTTGTTTCTTAAAGGAGACGTTGTGGGTAAACTAACAAAAATATCGAAACTTTCCCCTTTTGCGCCTAACCATTTCACCGCATGCTGCCACGCCAACCATTCTGGCGAATTGTCTTGAGACAAATCACGTGGCCTTGGAATTATATCTGCACCAAATTTCTTTGCCACGGTAGCTATTTTATCATCTTCTGTAGAAACATATATTTTTTCAATACCTTCAATTTTTTTTGCAGATTCTATTGAGTAAGCAATTAATGGTTTTCCACACATATCTTTTATATTCTTACCGGCGACACCCTTTGAACCGCCACGTGCAAATATAAAAGCGTAGGTTTTCATGCAAGGGCAACCTTTTTATTGAGTCTGTGAGACTTTTTCGCAGATTCGATCATATTCAATACAGCGATACCATCATGAATAGAAACTGATGGTAGCTTTTCATTTTCAATACAATTAAAATAATGTTTTAATTGTTCTATATATATATAATCACCATCATTTTGATACGTTTCATTTTCTTTAGTCTCACCTGCTGGATGCCATATTACCTTATTTGCAACAGCATCCCAGATTAGATCGCCATTTGAACATCTTGCGACACACTTACGCCTGGTGTTTCCACTATTAAAATCTAAATGGACAGAAACGGAATAACCTTGTTCGGACGCAAATATCATATCTACAGAATCTTCTACATTTATATCCAAAGTGCCACTATTTTGTATTTTTGCATAGACACTTTTCATTTCTCCAAAAAACCACCGTATATAATCTAACTCATGGCTTAATTCCAACAACACACCACCACCCAGTTCAGCTTTAGCAGAGACCGATTCTCTATAATCCTGCCCTTGTCCTTTTCGCCAGTTCGGTAAATAGGACCCACAATCTACTTGCACGTGTAAAATCTGCCCTATTTTTTTATTTTTTAATATGTTATTAAATTGCAGAGCACCAGAATTATAACGTAAACAATATCCTACAAGTGCAACCGTTTTTGTTTTTTTATTTACTTTTAATAATTCAGTCATATTATCTAAAGAATGTGACAAGGGTTTTTCTATTAGAACATGAACTCCTTTCTCCATCAAACCAATTGCCTGTTGGATATGATATACAGCCGGAGTTGCAATGATTGCCGCTTCAATTCCATAGTCAATGGCTTCTTCCAAAGAATGAACCACAGCATTCAAAAAGATTTCTTCCTCCTCCTTTTTACCCTTACCAGAACGAACAGCAATAATATTTAATTCTGGTCGCAATTCTTTCACCAATCGTAAATGTCGCCGACCAATACTACCTAAACCTATAATTCCTATATTATTAATCAAAATTTATCGATCGCCTTTTTATACTCTGCCCATTGACCAATATCAATCCAATCGTCATCATCTACAGGAAACACCCCTACTTTTTTATCGCCGTTTTTGAGGTCTTCAATCAAATGGGTAATATGGTAAAATTTATCTTTAGGTATAAAATTTAATACATCGGGATTTAAAACATATAACCCTGTATTAATCAGAAAATCATATTTCGGTTTTTCATTTATATGAGCTAAATGACCATCTCCATTTAGCTCACAAGTTCCATAGGGGATAATATATTCTTTAGCAGATGCGACTAATGTTATGTCATAATTATTTTTTTGATGAAATTCATATAACTTTGTATAATTTGTCTTAATAATAATATCACAATTTGTGACAAAAAACGGTTTGTCAAATTTACCATTTAAATACTGGAGACTCCCTGCCGTTCCTAATGGTTCCTTTTCATCTACAAATGCTACATCATATTCCGGCTGCAACTCTTCAAAATACGCTTTTAATATTTGACCTTTATAGTTCACGGTTAAATGAAAATCTGAACAACCAGCGCTAGTGAATCGTTCAATAATATGTTCAATAATTGCCTTTTCATTAATGGGAATCAAAGACTTGGGTAGAATATTAGTAAACGGTTCCAAACGGGTTCCCGTACCACCAGCCATGATTACTACGGGTACTTTAAGAGGCGTGATTGCCCTCTTTTTCTTATTTTCAAACGCTTTCACCCAAGTCAGTATGTTAATGACCTTCTTTTCATTATCAATCACAGGAATCAGATCAAAGTTTTTTTTGAGAAAAACATCCTTTACTTTCTCGATCGTATATTGGCCTTTGTAAAAATAAGTAGGATTCTTGTTGTAAATATCCTGGATTGATTCACTGACCCGTTTCCCACTCAGGATAGCTTTGCGTACATCGCCATCACTCAAAGTTCCCTGAAACGTTTCATCTTCACCAATAACTACCAAGCATTTTTCCCCCCCCTTACCCAATTGCTTCAATGCTTCCTTTATTGAATTGTCTAAACGTATAATTAAATTTTTCACAGTTTATTATTTTATAGAATTAATTCTTTAATACTAGCTTCGTTTTCAACACCCATTCACCATTTTGTTGCTCCCATATATCGCTGTTTCTAAATTTTTCCACAACATTAAAAAACTCTTCTTTTGAAATATTGTGAAACCTTAAAAAATCTTCAAAGTATTCCTTGGGAAATTCATCCTGCAAAGTATTAACTAATTCTATTGCGCTATTTCGTGTAAGTTTTTCATTCCAAATATCATAACATGTTTGATCAGTCGGTCTCCAAAAACCAAATTTTATATATTTAAGCCAAATATTTATTTCACATAACTTTTCATCGATATTATCATAATCAATATAATTACCAGATAACGGACCATTCTTCCTTGATAAAAAACCCCTTGCTTTAGCAAATTCATAATGCTTTCTACCATCCCACCATTCAAAATGACCCAAATAAATGCTTTTGATATTTTTTGTTTCAAACAATTTGGAATCTGGATATTCATAGAAAAAGATATCTCTTTCGCTTATATCACTATCCAGCCAATCTCTAATCGATTTATCACCAATTAAATCATTTTCATTAATATTCAAAGCATTAGCTGTACTTTCTTGGTTCTGCTCTCCACCAAATTCAAATGTGACATCTTCGCCCCAAATGATTAAAGGGACTTCATAAAGAGTCGCTATATTAACAACACTTGAAAACACACAATTATGTTCGGCCCAATTGGGTTCTCCCTGCGCAATAAAATTTTTCCTGCGAATATTTTTGTAAACACTTGGTTTTAAAGTTATCTTGATTAAATCAACGTTTAAATCTTCTACCATTCTGTTAAGATTATGAATTCCTTCTGTTGTGGGCAAATGTGCACCTAAGGTAACACAGAGTGTTTTTAATTTTAACTTTTTCGAAGCAAAATAAGCTTGATACCAACTATCCTTTCCTCCACTTACTGGTACCAAACAGTCATAAAACGGCTTATTTTTGTTTCTTACTTCATATGTTATTTCTTCTAATTTTTTGTATCTATCTACCCAGTCAATTTTTTTCTTTTTTTTAACCGACCGACAAGCATTGCATATACCTCTCTCATCTATATTTACACCAGGCTTTGTATCTGGCATAATACATTTGTTGCAGTATTCCATATAGCTAACCTTCAACTGCTTTAAAATTATATTCATCAATATATGATCTGCCCATTAGTATGAAATCATCATCAAAATTATGTTTTTCTAAAAGCTCTGTTTGAATATAATCCCTTTTATCATTTACAGGAACTCTCACATCATTCACCCCAAAATCTTCAATATGATTAACAATAGAATCAATAAGCTTCCATTTTCCATTAGAATATTTTTTCCAAATTTTGGGATCCCTAAATGGATCTAGACAGCTATAGAATTCATCTTCTGTGATTTCTATCCATTCAAGAAAAGTAAGGAGACTTTGAGGAATTTTATGATCATATTTTTTAATTAAATCAATGCCAGTTTCTCTGGATATTCGATTTAGCCTTATATCCCTGCAAACATGGTCTGTAGCTTTACCATAGCCATACTTTAAATATTTCATATAGTCATGCACCCCTGCGTTTGTAGCACAATATATTGTCTCATAAGTATTAAATGTTCTTTCCTGAGGAGCTGTTTCATAACCATATTTTAATATCATATCTTCTATCTGTTTTTGGGCATCCCAGCGAATATAGTTACCTAAATAAAGCCCTCTCAATTTTAATTTTTCGATTTCTTTATTTGAAGGATAAATAAAAGCTTGCAAGTCTTTTGCCGATAAATCCGAGTTTTCTCCAATTAACATTTCTGCATCTATATTCCTGAGACTATGTTCCTTCCTGACTTTTTTGGTCATTTCCACCTGATCATAATGTGAAAACATTCCTACCTGGTCAAGCCAACCATTCACCCCCCATATGATAAGAGGAATATTAAACTTTACAGCAACCTGTACCGGAAATGTTTGACTACCTGCCAACACATGCCAATACATGTCACCAATTTTCTTAAGAGTAATCCTGCATATCCTTTTTGCTGTCTCAGGACCAACGGTATTTAATAAATGGTCACAATCTAATTTTGTTATTAATCGTGAAAGATTGCGAATACCAACCTTTGTGTTAAATTGGGGATTATAAGTAACTAATAATGGATTCATTCCAAACTTATTTTTTATCATATCAACTACAAAGTAACTATCGCCATTTCCTGTCACTGGAATAATACAATCATAGTAAGATCCCAACCTTCCTTTATAAGGCTTTAATATCTGGGCAAATTCTTTTTCTTTTTCTAACCAATCAATATCATCTTTTTCTTCATGCACTTGACAACCGCTGCACACACCTTGATCATCAAATAAAATACCCAACGGGTGGTTTTCGGGATAAACACATCTTTTACAATATTTCATTTTTTTAATTAGTTATAAAGGCCGACCTAAATGATCAAAATCTTGTCCATCGTAATTGACGTTAGAACTAATTCTTATTGGAATGCCCATTTTCTTCAAGTGGGCTTTTGCCAGCACTGTACTGTGTTCTGTATGCTGAAAAATATTTGCAGCGGCAACTGCATGACATTTCCCATCTATAATTCCTTTAGATAAATGCTCAACTTTCCCTACCCCTCCACACGCAATGACCGGAATATTTACCGCACCGCTGACAAGATTTAATAATTTTATATCAAATCCTTTCCTTGAGCCATCTCTGTCGATAGAATTTACTAAAATTTCTCCGGCACCTAAGGATTCAACCTCTTTTGCCCAAACATAAGGTGTCTTTCCTGTCGCATTTTTTCCATTAAGCGTAAATACTTCATATTCACCTGTTTCGTGAATTTTTACGTCAATGGAAACTGTTATACATTGACTTCCAAATTTTTTTGAAGATTCAGAAATAAAAAATGGATTATCGATTGCATAAGAATTAATGCAAATTTTATCTGCACCAGCTTTTAAAACAGCTTCAATATCATTTATACTTTTTATGCCTCCACCGATAGTTAAGGGGACAAAACATTCTTTTGAAGCCCACCGAATAATTTTAATATTTGGCCCTCTATTTTCCTTAGTTGCATTAATATCCAATAATACAATTTCATCCACATCCCAATCAACAAAAAATTCAATGGCTGTTTTGGTATTCCCAATCGGGAGGTACCTTTTGAAAAAGAAACTCTGAACCACTAATTCACCTTTAATGATTATACATGGGATAAGCCGGTTTTTAAGCAAATTTAAATTCCTTTATAACATTAAAATAATTTTTTAGAAATGTTAACCCATTAATATGACTTTTCTCAGGGTGAAATTGGGCCCCGTATATACTATCTTTTTGAACAGCCGCAACAAAATCTGTTCCATAATTAGAAAGGGCCATAACATTATTATTACTTGTAACAACATGATAACTATGTACAAAATAAAAGTTTTTATCAAGATTTATTTCATGAAATAATTGACTATCATTGGTACAAACTATATCATTCCAGCCAATATGAGGTATTTGAAACTGAGGTGGGATGTCAAATCTTTTAACAGTTCCCTCCAGCCAACCCAACCCTTCATGTTGACCATTTTCTTCTGATTCTTGAAATAATAACTGCATACCAAGGCAAATTCCTAAAATTGGTTTATTTTTTATAAGAACTTCCTCATTCAAAACATCAACTAGGTTACTGCTCTTTAACTCTTTCATAGCATCTTCAAAGGCACCAACGCCTGGTAAAATCAACCCGTCAGCTTCTTTAATTATGATTGGGTCACTTGTGACAATTGGATTGCAACCTCCAATATACTGGCAAGCATTAAGGACTGATTGCAAGTTTCCCATTCCATAATCAATTATCGCAATTTGTATCGTTCTATCATTCATGACGATTGTCGTTCCAAAACTAATTGGAATGCTTCAGCATATAGATATCCGGACTGACTTCCCCGTAAAGTAGCAAGAGCTGTGATAGACTTTGAGCTCCTTGGAAAGGGATGCTCTTTTAATTCCGATTCATAGATTTTCATCGTTTCAATTTTATTATTTAAATGTTCTGAAATATCCATAAATACATTGGGTTTAAAAACATTATCCCCCAAGAAATTGAAATCGGTTTCTGAAAGGGTCTCATACATGAGAACTTTTTTAACCGATGGATACCGAAACCACTTGAAGGTGGACTGCAAAGCCTTGGCTATTAATTGATGATCGGTGTGAACATCATTGGAAAAAGGCATATATATTATGCCTGGCTCCACTTTCTTATAAACATTAGAGATTTTCCCTATCAATTCGGATACAGATAGCGTATCTATTTTTGTTGTGGGTAATCGCAAATTGAATACATCAGAAAACCCATATTTCTCTGCCACTGTATCAATTTCATTATCGCGTTTTTTAACAACCGTTTCTTGCCAGCCGTTCTCTTTGCTAATACCTGTTACAATAAGCCAATAAATATCATCACCTTCAGCTTTATGCTTAAAAAGAGCCCCCCCGCAACCCAATGTTTCATCGTCTGGGTGCGGAGCAATAACTAATATTTTAGACATTTAACACAGTTTTTGTTTGACATACCATTTCCTATCATTAATATCCACTGATTCAATTGCTTCCATCACCTTTTGTGGCGCTGAACTATCTCCATAAGGATTTTTTAATTTCTTAATTTTTTGACGGTATTCATCATCTAAAGTGGCTTTTTCTACCGCTTTAATAATGTCATCACTTATATAAGGCACAAACTCCACATTACCAGCGTTCAGCCTTCCTTGCTGACGGTTTCCGATATTAATAGCAGGCAATTTATAATGCGGTGCTTCTAAAATTCCCATACTAGAATTACCCACTAGTGCTCTAGCGTGTCGCATTAGATTTATAAACTGTAATCGTGGCAAGGTTTCTGCTTTAATGAGCCAATCTTTTTCAGAATATTTTTCAAGGACCATCTTCATTTTATGAGACCCTGGGTCTGAATTAGGTGGAATACACACAGCTTGAAAATTATGCTTATCACAGAATGCCTCTAAAGATTTTAGCACTGTTTCCATCTGCTCACCAGCAGATTCAACTTCAGAACTTAGCGGATGCTTGATGATTACAATATAATTTTCACTTTTAATATCCAACTGATTCATCAAATCTGCTTTTTCAATCACCGGTACAAAATCAATATTTGCATAAGCGGGGTTCCCTGTAAAAAAAACACGAAAGTCCTCCTCACCAATTTTTAAAAGGTTGTCTGCATAAGCCTGTGCCGTACAGCAATGAATATGAGCCAGCTTGGATACCGCAAAACGAATAGGGTCATCTGCATTGCCATAAACTGGATCTCCCCCACCAATATGAACCACTAATTTTTCCATGTAATTACCCACGATGGCCGTAGCGATACTTTCCTCCCTATCACCCAACACCAATAAAAAATCAGGATCTGTCCGCTCCACTGTTTGAGTTAATCCTTGGATTAGGAGCCCCGCCCCCTTACTCCTTTGAACGGCTCTATCCGTGGAAAGAAGTGTATCAACTTTGTCATCAATTCTAAATCCATCTTCAATAATTCTTTTATAGGTGCTATTGTGTTGATCTGATAAATGAGCACCTGATGCAAGGATGACCAATTCATGATTGTTTTTTTTCAACCCTGTAAGAACAGGATATAAAATATCGTATTCAGAACGGATACCTGTTACACATAATATTTTCATAATGTGTAATACCTTTGCCAGTCATTGCCTACGTTCAGAATAAAATCAAGGGCTGATAAATCATTGATAAAACCATGCTTTGGATGTAACTGCGGATAATCTTGTGGAAGAGTATTCTTTAAATATGTTATATTTATTTTGTGTTTTTTAAATTCATTTTTCTCCAAATAGTTTTCTCCACCTGGTCCACTTACATAATCCTTAGCATTTAATTTTTTACATATATTTAATATTAAATTTGATTTCTCGCCATCGACATCTAAATCAGACTGTCTTATAATTGCTGTATCAATCTTGAAATATTCCCGACATATTATTTCAATTATTTTAATATTCAGGTCCACAAGATTTTCAAAACCCTGCTCAAGTATATTTTGAATATGATTAGTAAAAAAACCATAATTAATCGATTTATTATAATTTAAATAAATACTTTTAATATGCTTTTTTGACCATCCTGCATTCACTGTTTTAACTTCTTTTAATTTATCACCCAAATGAGCAGATACAGGAGCTGTCAACCAAAAACGTCCGTTGCTATTTTTAAGTTCATTCCTGTTATGTAATCCGTTTTTTTGAAACTGAACATTATCTAAAAAAACGAATGTATCAGCCCTTGCTATTTTAGAAAAGTAAGGAAGCCATGGTACATATTGTGGTTGATGAATACTTACAATCATTTAAAGATCAAAGCAGTCAATAAATTTAGTGGAAATATATTCTGCATCACTGACTGCAATCCCCAAATGTATCGGCAAACATAAATGTTTTTGGGCATGTTCTTCCGATTTTTTTAACCCCTTTTGATTTAATACACTAAACACAGGCTGTTGGTGAAGTAAGGGCTGATAAGGCCAACTAATATTTATATTATCCGTTTTTAGCTTATCTTTAATAATTGTTCTTTTATAATCATCATTTTCTATTAAAACCATAAACATCCAATAAGGATGTCTAATGTTTTGTGGGTATTGTTGAAATTTTATTAAGCCATCTTCTACTAATTGTGATAATTTATTTTTATAAACACCTGCGATTATAATTCTATGTTTAACAAAACTTTCTAATTTATTTAACTGACTAATCCCTAAGATTGCCTGAAAATCTGTTAATCGATTATTGCTTCCGGCATTTATATATATTTCATTTTTAGATTTCTTATCAATGCCAATTGCCCCAAAACTTGAACATAGATCAAAAAGTTTTTCGTTATTTGTAGAAATAAAACCACCTTCTCCACCCGTTGTCATTATTTTAGTTGAATAAAAAGAAAAACATCCAAAATCCCCAATATTCCCCGCAAATACATTATCAATTTTGGCACCATGGGCGTGAGCAGCATCTTCAATTAAATAAATATTTCTTTCTTTTAAATACTTCTTTATTTCCCATATATCGGGGTGAATCAATCCACCAAAGTGGACAATAATAACTGCTTTTGTATTATCACTTATTTTTGCTTTTAAATCATCATAATCAATTAAATGATTATGCCCAATTTCACAAAAAATTGGAGTTCCTCCATTATTAACAACACATGATGCTGTAGATACAAAAGTTTGTGTGGGGACCACGACCTCATCTCCATCACTAATACCAATTGCTTTTAATACTATTTCAAGAGCTGAAGTACACGAGTTAACTGCTACACCATATTTAGATCCTATATATTCAGAAAATAACTTTTCAAATTCTTTAACCTTGGGGCCTTTGGTAAAAAATCCGTTTCCCTTCAGAATTTCTTCTAATTGTGGGATAATTCCATCTATATCATCTTTAGAAAAAAACGGCATTGCTGTATTATACTTCATAATTACAATCTTTTAAATATTGCTTAATTCCATCTTCGATAGTTTTTGGTAAATATTCAAGTTTGGATACCGCTTTCGAATTATTAACATAAACATCATTAGTGTTCGTCGACTTTTCCAATAAATTAACCTTTATATCTTTATCCATTAAACGGATTAATATATTTGCAATTTCACTTAATGTATTTGAATTTTTACTCCCGATTTCAAATTCTTCATATTGCGATAGTTTTTTACTTGATTCAATTACACGAATAATTGCAGAAACGGCCTCATTCACATGTAGAATATTTCTATATTTTCTACCACCATCATATAAATCGATTTTCTCATCTTTATCTATCCATGCTTTTAAATCATTAATTATTCCTCCATGATGGTTAACGCCCATTACTGATGGAAATCTTAAAATCGAAGATTGTTTAAAATGACCCTTGTTAATCTCAAGCAATCGCTCACCTAATCCTTTACTTAATCCGTAATAATTTTTAGGATTTGGGACACCATTAATTAGATTTACAGTTGTAGTTGATATATAGATCAATTGATTCATATCTATATTTAAAAAATGGAATATTTGTTTTGAATTAATTTCATAGTATTTGCTCCATTCATTTTTTTTATACGGTTGTCTTGATGCTAATAAACAAGCGCAATCAATCTTACCCAAATCAGGTAATTTTTCAGTAACTAAATCTATTTTATATAGATTTTCACGTATAAAATCAGACGCCCAGGGTTTTAGAGTCATTCCAACTGGAATAACATCATACCCATTATCTAATAATTTTTCAACGAGACTGTTACCAATAAATCCTGTCGCCCCGGTTACAAGTATCCGTTTCAAGTTTCTATAAAATCATCGGTGGTATAAGCTATATTGGATCTTTTTCCAATCAACCTATCCCATTCCATCGGTGAAATACCTGTTCCCGGCCTTTTAACTGTCAAATTCTCTTCCGTAAATAATTCACCTTTTTTGATTGGCATTTTTGCCACGATAGATTTGCGAGCAACAGATATATTTTTTGTTTCGCTTGAACTTGGTTTTTTAATGCCGTCACTCATGGCTTTTTCTATATTTCGGATCGCGGTAACCATGGCTTTCAGTTCTTCCGGCTCCAGGCTGGCAGCGTGATCAGGGCCCGACATATTCATGTCCAATGTAAAGTGCTTTTCTATTACAGTTGCACCCATGGCAACGGCAGCAATGGGGACTTCAATTCCAAGCGTATGATCGGAATAACCTATTTTTACTCCCAGTTCATCTTTGATTGTAAGCATAGCTTTCAAGTTTACATCTTCCATAGGCGTAGGATATTCGGTGTTGCAATGCAAAATAGTTATTTGCTCTTTCCCTGCACCCGATTCTATCAAAATATTCAATGCATTATGGACTTCATCCAACGTGGACATACCTGTGGACATTATAATCGGTTTTCCCATTTTTCCAATATGACGCAAATAGGGCAAGTTTGTTATTTCACCTGATGGAATTTTTAAAAGGGGTATATTTAATTCGTCTAATAAATCAATACTATCATGATCAAAAGCTGTTGATAAAAATTGAATATCTTTTATTTTACAATAATCAATTAATTCTTCATGAGTTTTTCTATCTAATTCCAATTTTTTGATCATTACAAATTGGGATTCACCTGTCTTCGTTATTTCTTTTTGATATTCCGCTTTATCTGCAGTTTGGGTCACCAATGTTTCTGCTTTAAACGTTTGAAACTTCACAAAATCAGACCCTGCTGCGACTGCAACATCTATTAATTTTTTTGCTAACTCTATTGAACCATTATGGTTGACTCCAGCTTCAGCAATGATAATTGTTGATTTATTATTCAATTCTTAACAACTTTATTAGATTCAATATTATTTTTTAAAACTACACCAGCCCCAATTACACATTTTTTCCCAATTGAAATAGCTTGTTTGGTTACTGCGCCACTTCCAATAAATGTTTCATTTCCTACAGAAACTTCACCATTAATGATTGCACCGGTAGCAATATGACAATGATCTCCAATTACTGTATCATGTTCAATGAGTACGCGATTATTAATAATACAATTATTCCCAATTTTCGCATTAGCATTTACAATCACTCCATGCATAATGATAGATCCTTCACCAATCTGAGAATGTTTAGAGACATAAGCTTGGGATGAAACAATAAGGGGCAAGGTAAAATCTAATTCTTTTAATAATTTATATAATTTTATTCTAATCTTTGGGGACTTTATTTGTCCTACTGTAATTAAGGCATTTTTATACTGTTGTCGTAAACCTTTTAGATCATTATCGGTACCAATGATAGAATATCCAAGATTTGCATTAGTCATACTTTCATCTTTTTCAACCAGTCCCACAATTTCGAATTGACCTCCTGTCTCAATAACATCGATACAAGAAAGTGCATGTCCGCCGGCACCTATTAATAGAATTTTATCCATTTAATTGACTAATAATTGTATTTAGGTCCTCATTTGTAAGATTTGATGACGAAGGCAAACACAAGCTGTTTTCTACCAACTTTTTAGCATTTTCTATTTTATAATATTGACAATTTTTGTATGGTTTCTGCTCATGATTAAGTTTCCATACCGGACGGGTTTGGATTCTCTTTTCTTCCAATTTTTGCATGAGCTCTTCTCTATCTTCACCATAAACTTTTGGATCTATTTGCAATAGATTCATCCAATGATTATTATTTGCGTAACTTGGTGTTTTTGATAGGGACAAACCGTCTACACCTTCAAGCTCTGTTTGATAAAAATTATATATTTGTTTTTTGCTTTTCAGAATTGCGGGCAATTGTTCTAATTGCGCAACGCCCAAGGCCGCTTGTATGTTTGTGAGACGAAAATTATAGCCAATTTCATTATGGGCATAACGGATGGGGTCATCTTTTGCTTGAGTTGTAAGATATTTTGCTTTTTCCGATAATGATTCATCATCGGTTAATATCATTCCACCGCCACCGGTTGTAATGATTTTATTTCCATTAAAAGAAAGGCAACCCAACTTCCCAATTGTGCCTGAATGTTTTCCTTTAAACTTACCCGAATTATAAATAGTGCCTAAACTTTCACTCGCATCTTCGATAACAGCGATATTCCTTTCTCCACATAATGGAATTAATTCATCTAGAAAGAGCGCATTCCCCCAAACATGTACAGGAACAATAGCTGAGATTCTTTTATTAGTTTTTTTGTTATATGTAAAGCCATCTTTGAAGATTGTTTCATTTTTAATAAATGATATTGTTTTTTCAGAATCTATATTATAATAATTATCTGCATCCGTAAAAACTGGCGTAGCGCCATTATAGCTTATTGCATTTACAGAAGCAATAAATGTGAGCGTTGGCACGATGACTTCATCTTGTGGAACAACGCCTGACAGGTGAAGGCTTAGCTGTAAGGCAGAAGTGCCATTGACACAGGCTATGGCATGTTTTGCACCTGTATATTCTGCAATTTTTTCTTCAAAAAGATCAACATATTTACCTGCAGATGAAATCCATTCTGTATCTACGCATTCTTTGATGTATTCTAACTCATTTCCATTTAAAGAAGGAACCGATAGTGGAATATAGTCAGTCATTATTTATTATAATCAATTGAATAATTTCCATAAAAAAATTTGTTCTTTTCTACATCATCAAATTGATGATCATTAATTGCTTTTAATAATTCATCTATACCATGATCTATATTGAATTTGGGCTCAAACCCAAGAATAGACTTAACTTTATTAAAGTTCACTCTATAATTTCTAGGATCTGCGCCATGTTCTTGATAATTAACTTTTCCATTTGGAATTTTATTAAGAATTAAATCAACTATCATTTTTTTTGTAGCATTATTATTGTCGCCACCAGCATTAAAAACTTCAAATGAAATTTTTTCTGATGGAGCTTCTAAAACAATTTTAATTAAACGTGCAAAATCTTTTACATGGCAATAAGGTCTCCAGGTTTCAGCGTCATAGACTAAAAGATCATTGCCCATTGCCAAGCTACGTGTGAATTCACTTATTGTGAGATCAAATCTCATTCTAGGAGAAAGGCCAAATGCAGTAGCAAATCGTAAAATTGTCGGGTTAATATCTACTTTACCTTTTAATGATAATATGTACTTCTCAGCTTTTACTTTAGATTTAGCATATAAGGATAATGGACTTAACTCAAATTCTTCATCAGCTAATTCATTATCTTTAATTAAACCATAATTTGAGCAAGTAGATATAAAAATTAATTTTTTAATATTTTTTTCAACACATTTATCTATAACAGTTTTTACTCCATCATCATTTATTTTAGCTGACTCATTTGGATATTTCTTTGTTATAGGATCGCCAACTAATCCTGCCAATAAAACCACAGCATCAACTTTATTTAATGATTTTGATAATAGTTCTTTATCTAAAATATCACCGTATATAAAATCAAATTTTGAGTTATTTATTTTATTTAATACACAATGCTTATTACGATAGAGTAACATATCATATGAAACTATTTCATAACCGACTTGAAGCAAGCTTTCTGTAACAACATTACCAATGTAACCTTCTCCCCCAATAAGCAATACTCTCTTATTTTTATTATTAATAATTAATAACCTTATTCTTGAATACTTAGTAATTCAATTTTTGAATTACTAAATATATTTATTCCCTAATAAAAAATTGATTATTTGATCAACAGATTCATTAGGAGATACATTAACAGTATTAATAATTAAATCTGCATTTTTTGGATGTTCATAAGGGCTAGATTTAGCTAATCCAATAAAGTTATCGATATTACCTTTCATGGCTTTTTTATATAAACCTTTTGGATCCCTAGAAATACACTCTTCAATTGAAACATCTATAAACAGCTCTATAAAGTTTTTTTCACCAATTATTTTCTTTGCCATTTTTCTATCATTTCTATAAGGTGAGATTATAGGGACTAGAATAAAGTCATAATTTTTAATATTTTTTTTTGATAACTGAGCAAGTAATTTATTATTTTCCCTAATGTCCTCTCTTGAAAAACCTAAATGGGTATGTAATTCTTCTCTTACTTTATCACCATCAAAAATATTAATCTTTTTTCCCATACCTTCTAATATTTTTTTTAACGTAATAGATATAGTTGTTTTTCCAGAACCACTTAAACCGGTAAACCACAAGACAATTGCACTTTCTGATTTCATTCTATAATAGTATTATCTTGCGATTTTACCCAATATTTTTGCCGTCTTTTCTCTATGCCTTCCACTACCGATCCCAAGATTTATATCTAGTTTTTCCATTTTCAACTGTTCAAAAAACACACAGCCATATTGTCATCTTAATGTTGACCTGTATTAATTAAACGAAGATTGAAAAGTCCTGTTTTTTCAAGTGCGTCATAAACCGGAAAAGCTTTAATGAAGCTTGGTCGAGCACCTACAACCAAGTCAATTTTTTTCATGCGCGTATGACATTCCCTGACTTTTTAAATCGTCCCCTTGTGTCAATAATTAACTTGGCATACTTCTTGATAATATCATAATCAAAATCATCATGGTCAGTTGCAATTAGTACAAGGTCAAAAGCAGAAATTGTATCGGGAGATAAGGCAACACTTTTTAGTTTAATTTTATGCTTACGGGTATAGGGAGCAATCGGTAAGTAAGGATCAGTGTAATTTACTTTGGCACCTATATTTTGTAGAAGTTCTATGAGTTTCAATGAGGGAGATTCTCTGGTATCTCCTATGTTTTTCTTATATGCCAATCCAAGGATTAGTACATCGCTCCCCTTAATCGATTTGCCAACTTTATTTAATGCATCAGCCATTTTTTGAATGACATATTTTGGCATATTGGTATTGATTGCACCGGCCAGTTCTATAAAGCGTGTATTCATGCCCATTTTTTTGGCCTTCCATGTTAGATAAAATGGATCGATGGGAATACAGTGACCGCCCAGGCCGGGACCTGGGTAGTATGGAGTAAAACCGAAAGGCTTTGTGGCAGCAGCGTTGATGACTTCATAAATGTCAATATCCATTTTATCGGCAACCATTTTGAGTTCATTTACCAAGCCAATATTGACGGCGCGGTGGATATTTTCCATCATTTTGGTCATTTCTGCCACACGGGGAGAAGAGACGGGAACTGTTCGATCTACAATTTGATCGTAAAGCGTTTTGGTTAATTCAAGACAATATTCTGTATAACCACTAACAACTTTGGGGATTGTTTTGGTTGTGTGATTTTTGTTGCCAGGATCTTCTCGTTCGGGAGAATAACCGATATAAAAATTCTCTCCAAGGAAGAATTTTTTTTTGACTATTGTCGATTGACTATTTTCTATTGATTCGACGAAGGGGACGATTTCTTCTTCGGTGGTTCCGGGATAAGTGGTGCTTTCTAAAACTAAGAGCTGGTTTTCCTTTAAATAAGGTTTTATATATTCAAGTGTCCCTTTGATGTAGCTTAAGTCTGGTTCGTTATGGATACCCAATGGCGTTGGGACGCAAATGATAATGGCATCTGCATTGACGGTTTCACTAAAGTCGGTGGTAGCAGTAAAACCATTATTGGCTATGGCAACAATATCATCTTCTTTAATATGCATGATATAAGATTTTCCATCATTGAGCAATTTTACTTTTTCTTTGTCAATGTCGAAACCAATGGTTTTGAAACCTTCTTGGGAAAAACGGATAACTAGGGGAAGACCAATGTAGCCGAGACCGATGACAGCGATGCAAGCATCGTGATTTCGGATGCTGGATTTTAGATTATTTATTTTATTAGTAAATAGTTAAGAGTGAGTTGTGAATAGTGAATACAATAGTTGATTAATTTTTTGATTTTTTAGTTAGGTAAATGAAGAGTGCGATGGAACTAAGAAGCATCAGGACATAAACTGTATTCACCAACATAAATTTGGCGGAATACATTCCGAAAAAGACAGGATTCTTTGACTCATGCCCCAGATATGTAGGCAGTCCGATGAGAAGCAAGAGGCTAACGATACCGGAAATACGGCGATCCAAAATAATGTCTTTAGCTTTTTTCTTAATGAAATGTTTTACGCGGCGGAGCTTTCTACGTTCATCCATATCGTTGCTATCGAGATATGACCGAATAAAGCCCAATAAAATTCCCAGACTAATACCTAAGAGTCCGGCTAACAATACATCTCGTTTTAAGTTTTTATTAGATGGCGCCAATGCAATTTGGGGATTATCTAAAACCTGCACAATAGAAGTCTCTTGGACTTCCTCAATCTTGGCCAATTCTAATTGCTGCTTGAGCGTTAAATAAATGCCCTTTTGAATTTCTAAGTCGCGAGTGAACCGGTCTAACTCAAGCTGCAGCGCAGGGGACGAAATCTGGCGGTTTCTTTCGTTAAAATCCTTTAATCTTATTTCGTAAGACTCTAAATCATTTTTAACAGAAGCAATGCGGTTTGAAATAAATTCTGTTTTTTCATTGACAGTCTGGCTTTTAAAGTATCGATTCAGGGATTCCAATTCTGCTAAGACTACCTCGGCAAGTTCCTTGGCGAATACAGGTTCTGAAGTAGTGACTTTTAAAACACTAAAAGTACTGGATAGATCTTGATCGAATTCGAGAATTTTTTGTAAAGATGCTACAGCCTGAGTGACTAATATATCTTTTCCAACTTGGGGTGGTTCATCACCATGAGTCAATATGGATAAAAGGGATAAGTCTTTATCGAATTTCTTTGTATAAAACTCTTTATCCAAAATTTTTTCTGCGAAGGTGCGGCTGCGAATCAGTTCGGGGTAAAACGATGGACTGGAAAGATCGGCTGAAACGCTCATAGGCACGTTTACACCAAATTGAGACGCCAAGCCGGCGATGCCGCCTATGTTGCCACCACCACCGGAAGGCAGAAGTATTGTGGCCCAACTAACATATTGGGGTGCTTGAATAAATTGAGCATAGGTAAAGGTAAGAAAGACAGTAATGAATGTGGTTAAAACGATGACCTTGAACTGTTCTGCTACGGTGAGAAGGATGTCAGAGAAGGAGAGAGTATCTTCTTCGTAGATACTCCGTAACGAGTAGATTGGTGATTGAGCAGATGATTGAGGGCTGTCAGCAATTGGCGGAGATGATTGATTGAGCTTGCTTACGATATGGTGGGGGACCTGGTTGCGGGCCTTCCAGTTGGATACTGCCTGAGGAGTGGTGTTTAAGGTTCTGGCAATCTCCGCAAGTGTGGTAACACCGCGGGAGGACATGAGCGATTCTAATTCACTAAAGTTCATTAGAATAGTAAAGAGTGATGGGTGATAAAAGATGAGAAATGAGTTATGAGTGAAGAGTAATGAGAAAAGGGTGAAGAGGGGAGGTTAAAAAGCATCATTTGGATTGTTTCGATTTTAGGTATTTGATTAATCCAAGTAGCATTCGTCGAATTTCCACAACATTTTCAAGAATATCGATATTTTGACTATACTTTAACCTTTCAGCAATAAGGAGCTGCGTCTCTAATTCAGATAAAGACCCTAATGCGATATAACAAAACTGGACAAACTCCTTATCTGTGTTTCTCGCGGCCCCTTCCGCAATATTAGATGAAACGGAAACGGCACATCGCCTTATTTGGTTTGTTAGTCCATCCTTTTCTGAATCAGGGAAACTTTTAGTAAAACGATAAACCCCTTCTACTAAATCCATAGATTTCTTCCAAACATCCAAATCTTTGTGGGTTTTCACATTTGTTTTCTTTTTGGTCAATTCACTCATTACTCTTCACGCGTAACTCGTTACGCATCAAATTTGTCTTGAGAGGACGACGGCTGTGATCATGGAGGCCACGATAGATGTCCAGTTTGTGGCGAATTGTGTGAGATCAAATGGTTCTTCTGGGGCCTTTTCATTAACAATAATGGTGGCCCCATCTTCAATCTTTGGCGTCGAATACCATTTCTTCGGGCTCACCACGCCATTGGCATAGACCACAATAATACTTTTTCGATTTCCCTTTTCCGTAACACCACCAGCGGAATTGATATAATACCTTAGGGATTTCCCTTCCCTAAATTCAATTAACCCTGTGTTATACACCTGGCCGGAGATATTGACGGTCCCTGTACTTTCTTTCACAACCACCGAGTCACCGGGCATGAGTGTTATACTTTCGTTTTGCCACGCCACGCGCACTTTAGTATCTTTAGTATCTTTAGTATCTTTAACATCTTTACCATCCAATAAAACTGCACTTTGGGATAGTGATACATCAAAATATTTTTTATCTCTGTAAATAGAAATCCCGTTTTTCAATGCCTTTGAGGTGACATTTCCTGCACGGCTTAAAACAGACTGGAGTGTTTCGTTATCTGAAACTAAAGGATATGCACCGGGGATATTTACTTCTCCACTGATGTAAATATTATCTTTTTCAAAATAATTCAAATTGGCGTGGATGACAACTCGGTCCAAGTTTTGAAGGGGGATGTCTTTATCTCCGTCGCCTTTATAAATATCTGCCAAGTTTACTTTAATCACATTTTCATAGCGAGAATTGGGATCCCGTCGAATGATTTCTGCCTGATCGTGATATACGGATTTCCAGAAAGTAGAATCCTCGAATCCACCGCCCAACGCGAGGAGGGTTTTCAATGTTAAACCCCTATAATAATAATAGTTTCCAGGGACTTTTACCTGACCGATGATTTCGACTAACTGGTTCTCTTGAAAAAGGTGGCGAACTGAAATTCGGTCTGCATTTTGGATGGGAATCAGTTTGGCATTTTCAATATTGATATAATGGCCTTCATAAATGCCTTCTGAGCCCCTTTCGATCATTGGCTTTATGCGGCTCAAGGAAATTTTATCTGCTGCATCTGGTGTTAATCCACCCGCATATTGAATCAAGTCAAAAACAGACTCACCGGCAACACCTTCATAAATACCCGGATTTACGATTGCACTGTCTACCTTCACAGTGCTTTTTCGAACGGGGATAACTACAATATCCTGGTCTCTCAATTGAATCTTAGAAGATATTTCGCCATTTATGAAATAATTATATAAATCCACCGTGGATTCAGTTGACCCATTTCGTTTAATTTGAATTGCTCGCAAAGACCCAGTTGTATCCACACCTCCGGCTTGAATGAGGCCGGTAATTACTGTAGAAAATGGATGAACGGGGTATACACCTGGATATTTTACCTGACCCACAAAATTCACGTTGATGGAGCGAAGTTCCCCTAAAGATACATCCATAAAGGTCGTTGCTTTTTTCTCTTTTAATGTGGCATATATGCGGCCATATTGATCTTTCAGGTATTCTCGGGCTTCGTATATTGATTTTCCCGTTATACTCATAAGGCCAACTTTATCATCATAGATCTTTCCCTCGCGAGAGATTGTATATGTTTCACGCAGTTGGGTTTCACCCCAAAGAGAAATAACCAATTCGTCACCAGGACCTAACCGATAATTAGCAGGTGTGGGCAAGTTTTCCCAGAATGCAACTGTATCGCGCCGTGTAAAAAAGTCATACCCGAAATGCTTTAAGCCCGACCCTGCTTCCATTTCATCAGCAATTTCTATCCGTTGATATGGCGTAATTTCAGCTTGACGCGGCAAGCCTGTGGTGGGATCAATGCCCCCATCTACCTCGGTTGGAAGTTGATGCTGGTTCTGGCCCTTTTGAAACTTCTCATACTCGGCCTTTAAACGTTGTAATTCTTGAATGGATTGGGCAGAAAGAACGGGAAGAGCCAATACACTGAGGAGTATACACACATTTTGTGTATACTTTAAACAGCGTTTAAAGGATTGATATAATGCTTTATTTTTCTTCATAATTCACCATCATTAATTCAAAATTATGCATTCATTCCACGGCTCCGCCCCGTCAGTCCCGCTTATTGGACCTGAACATGGTTCGTATATTATAAATGCATGCCCATCTTTGGGATTGGAAACCCAGATGGGGGTTAATTGTTTACTTATTTAGAGAATTAATCAATTTGCGACCGAATACCAGCGACAATAATACAGTGAGCATCCTTATCATGGATGTGATATAGGGCACTTTTCCGCATCAAAATTTTGTGATAATTCCCCTTACTTGATCTGAATATACATAAATATAGTAAAATAAGGCTATTTTTATAAATTTTTTGTGAATATATATTTAGCCGATAGGAACGCGAAAAAAGGCAGCCACAGAGGACAGAGAGAAAATGCAACCAATTCGTTTACAATTAGCGGTAAGGACGCAGGAATTGGATCACGGGAACCGATTTATTTTTAAACAATTTCCAAATAATTTGTATTCATTAGGAACTTATGTAATGATAAATTATTCAATTTTACTGGAAGAGGATGAGTAAGATTTCACATAAATTCTTTTTATATATTTAAGGGATTAAAATCTCTTGTCTCTCTCCATAGTGATATTACTGAAAAGAGAAAAACATAAGGAATCCTATGAAAATACTTGTAACCGGCGGATGTGGGTTTATCGGTAGTAATTTTGTTATTGAACAAATTCGCAATACGGAAAATCAAATACTGAATCTCGATAAACTCACCTATGCAGGTAACTTGGAAAACCTCAAATCCATTGATGAATATTCAAAGTATCAATTCGTTGAGGGGGATATTTGCGATGGGGAACTGGTTTCTGACACCCTATCTGATTTCCAGCCAGATGCGATTGTCCATTTTGCTGCCGAAACTCATGTGGATCGATCCATTGATGGGCCCATGGCTTTTGTAGAAACCAATGTAATTGGAACGGCGACCCTGCTCAATGCCTCCAAAAATTATTTAGAAGTCAGAGGTCAGAAGTCAGAAAATAATACATTCCGATTTTTGCATGTGAGCACGGATGAGGTGTTTGGTTCTTTAGGAGAACATGGGGTTTTCAAAGAAACCACTCCCTATGATCCCAGTTCTCCCTATTCCGCTTCCAAAGCATCCTCAGATCACCTCGTTCGGGCATGGCATCGGACGTATGGCTTCCCCGCCTTGATTACCAATTGCTCCAATAATTACGGCCCATATCAATTCCCTGAAAAACTGATTCCCCTCATGATTGCCAATTGTGTGGACGAAAAACCCCTCCCTTTATATGGTGAAGGGTTAAACGTTCGGGATTGGCTATTTGTTGAAGATCATTGTGAGGCCATTTATTCTGTCCTCCAAAAAGGAACCATTGGAGAAACTTATAATATTGGTGGCCACAATGAAATAAAAAATTTGGATATTGTTAATACCATCTGTTCAACACTCGATGAATTAAAGCCCAGATCGAATGGGGATTCATATTCTGAACTGATCACTTATGTCACCGATCGTCCCGGACACGATTTTAGATATGCTATTGATGCGAGTAAAATCAACAAGGACCTTGGGTGGTCACCCACAGAAACATTTGAAACGGGAATACGGAAAACCATTCAGTGGTATTTAGATAATGAACAGTGGTGGCGAAATATTCAAGATGGGGCGAACAATCAAGAACGATTGGGAACTTAGAACTCAAATATATATTGGGTTAGACGTTGGCTATATTAAAAATGAAATGGCAAGTAATTGGATTCAGGAAACTAAAGAAATTTCTGCAATGATTGTTGGTTTAATAAAATCAAAGAAATCTGAGCTCTGATTTCTGAAATCTAAAAATTTAACTTAAATTAGAACATCAAATATATGGGCCTTATAATTCATTTATGAAAACAGTTAAACTTGTTCTGCTTCGCCATGGCGAAAGCAAATGGAATTTAGATAATCGATTCACGGGATGGACCGATGTGGGCCTTACAGATAAAGGGAAAGCGGAAGCCAAATCCTCAGGGCAACTACTAAAAGAAGACGGATTTGAGTTTGATCTTGTGTACACCTCCGTTCTAAAACGGGCAACCGGGACCATGGACATATGCCTGAATGAAATGAGTATAATCAATGTACCCATCATCTACGATTGGCGCCTCAATGAGCGCCATTATGGCGCTCTGCAGGGATTGAACAAGACTGAAACAGCTAAAAAGTATGGTGATGAACAAGTGCTTATCTGGCGACGTAGTTATAGTACGCCTCCCCCACCCTTAGATATTAATGATGAGCGACATCCTCGTCTTGATGAGCGATATAAAGACTTAACACCATCTCAGCTTCCTGCATCGGAATGCTTGAAAGATACCGTCGATCGTTTTCTGCCCCTCTGGCATGAAACCATTGCACCATCTGTTCGATCCCAAGAAAAAGTCTTAATCGTGGCTCACGGGAATTCATTACGCGCTTTGGTTAAATATTTAGATAAAATTACTGATGAGGAAATTGTAAGACTTAACATTCCAACAGGTGTCCCATTGGTTTACAAATTGGATCATGACCTAAAACCTATCAAACATTATTATTTAGGTGATCCGGAGGCTATCGCAAAAAAGACGGCTGTGGTTGCCGCCCAAGCAAAATCAAAATAATAAATTGTTTACTCTATGTTTATTGATATTCTATTAACAATAATTTTAACATCTGTTATTCAATCAATGTTTGGCACAGGAGTCTTATTACTTGGCACTCCGTTATTATTACTATATGGTTATGATTTTCAATTTGCCCTAACCGTTCTTTTACCAACATCTGTTATGATTAATTTTTTTCAATTATTAAATAAATATAATGATATTGATATTCAATTTTATAAAAAGTTAGTTTTGTGGAGCGTCCCTTTAATTGTTCTTTTTCTATACTTTATTAGTCTAAGTCCAATTAAAATAAATATAATTGTTGGTGTTTTTATAATTATAATTGCATTAAAAGAAGTCAACTCATTAATAAGTAATGGCATCAACATTATCATCAAACATGAAGTTGGTTACCTAATTCTAACTGGGGTTGTTCATGGAACTACCAATCTCGGCGGAGCATTGTTATCATCAATTGTTTTCAGCAAAAATTTATCTAAAGAAAGAACAAGAGCAACAATTGCTATCTGCTATTTAACATTCGCGGTATTCCAAATAATAACACTGAGATTTTTCATGAACAATTATGAAATATTCAATATAATTAATTCCATATATTGGTTTTCAGGGTTATTTGTGTTTTTTATAGTGGAAAAATTCCTTTATTTAGAAATAGATAATAAATGGTATAAAAAATATTTCACCGGGTTTCTGTTATTAATAGGCAGTCTACTAATACTTCATAATTGAATTATGTGGATTATCAATCTCTATTCATTCGCTTTAAATATTATCAAAAGTTGCAAGATAATTGAAGTAAATCAAGAATTTTATCCCACACACACAGCCTATGTGGACTATCCTTTTGAGAGGATCGAATATCCATTGTCAAGTGGGCAATGCATTTGTGTCGGTTTAATAAAATAATGAAAGACTAATTATATATGTTTCACACCATCCTCTTTGAACCGGAGATCCCTCCAAATACGGGCAATATTATTCGCCTATCTGCCAACACAGGATTTGAAGTTCATTTAATTGAACCACTTGGATTTAAAGTGGATGATAAAAATCTGAAACGGGCAGGAATGGATTATTTAAAAAAAACTGATTTCCAAGTTTGGATATCTTTGGCCGAATGTTTAAACACCCTCAATCCTCAAAATATTTATACAGTTTCTACCAAAGGAAAGTCAATCTATTCTGATTTAACATATTCAAAAGGAGATGCATTCATTTTTGGACCTGAAAGTCGTGGGTTGCCCCAAACAATTATTGATAAGTATGAATCCATCACGATCCCTATGAAATCCACAGGGCGCAGTATTAACCTGGCCAATGCCGTATCTATCGTTTCTTATGAAGCCTGGCGACAGAATGCGTTTAAATAATCCAAGTTGCCACATCCTCACCAATAGCGATGGCGGAGGTGAGTCCAGGCGATTCGATACCGATTAAATTAATCCACCCAGGAAACCCTTTTCCTTCCTCGTGGGAAATATAAAAATCCGACATTGGGTTTTCATTCAACCAGATCTTGGGACGAATGCCGGCATAATCGGGAGAAAGATCTTCTTTTTCAAGTCCGGGGATATATCGGTGGCCTTCTGTGAAAAACTGATCCAGTAAATTTTCTTCCATATCATAATTTTCTGTGCGATCTTGTATCCAATGAGCACTGGGTCCCAATTTCACCATTTGTGATTCATCAAAACTTAAGTGGATCCCCAGTGAGCCGTGTTTTTTATCCGGCAGAGGGTATACCAAATGGTTAAACGCACCCCGCCATTTTGAGGACAGCTTATAGTAACACCCTTTAGAATATCTAAGGGTTGGATAATCGCCACTCAACATTTGGGCCACCATATCACTCTCAAGCCCTGCGGCATTAATTACCCACTCTGTCGAAACTTTTTCAAGTTCTCCTTGAGCATTCTCAATTGATATTTCATATCCACCACTTTTGGAGTCTG
>Ga0315339_1000788_pt1 | contig 34290 bp, 33 predicted proteins | sample ASW17metaG_FD_204514 | JGI IMG/M metagenome (GOLD analysis project Ga0315339, IMG submission 204514) | Ammonia-oxidizing marine archaeal communities from Pacific Ocean, United States - ASW #17 | ecosystem: Environmental > Aquatic > Marine > Oceanic | place: USA: California | collected 2016-12-05 | reverse complement strand
CCCAGTAACTCGAACTTTGAGGGCATCTCATGAGTGTCCGGCCGATCGGCCTTCTTCTGGCGCCCCTGCTGTTATTGGCTGGCACGGCACAGGCCCAGGGGCAATCCACCCAGAACACCTCCCAAACAGGGCCCATCTCCGGTTACATGGAGATGCACTACAACCGACCGATCGGCGATTCGATCACCCCACCTATTCTGGATTTCCACCGCTTCGTGTTGCTGGTCTCGCACCGTTTCAGCGACCGAATCCACTTCTTCGGGGAGATCGAGCTCGAGCACAGCGTCGTTGAAGGGTTGGAAGAGAAGGGCGAGCTCGAGCTGGAGCAAGCGTACATCGACTTTCTGGTGACCCCCGAGCTCAACTTTCGCGCCGGAATGATGCTCGCACCGATGGGCATCATCAACGAGCGGCACGAGCCGCCGACGTTCTACGGCGTCGAGCGACCGTTCGTCGATACGTTCATCATTCCGACGACCTGGTTCGACGTCGGCGGCGGCATCCACGGCACACTCGGCGGCAAGCTTCGCTACCGCGCGTACGTCATGGCGCCCCTCGATTCGGTCGAGTTCAGCGCCGAGGAGGGACTCCGCGGCGCGGCTCAGAACGGCAGCAACGCGCAGGTACGTCATATGGCGGTAACCGGACGGCTCGAGTACGTGGGCCTCCGCGGTCTCACGCTCGGCGCGAGCTTCTGGCGAGGTGACAGTAGCGTCACGCTGGTGCGCCTCGAAACACCCACCTCGATGATCGCCGCCGACGCCCGCTATCGGCGCGGGCGATTCGAAGGTCGCGCCCAGTACGCCCAAGGATTCATCGAGAATGCCGCCGAATTGAACGATGCGGTGTTTCGCCTGACAGGAGTCAGTCCGAACGTCGGAAGTCAGATAAGTGGCTACTACCTGGAGGGCGCGTACAGCGTGTTGCCACGCGACTTCCCGCACGAGCTCGGTCTGTTCGTCCGCTACGAAGACTTCGATACCCAGTTCCGTATGGACCAGGGCAATGTGCTGCTGCCGCAGTTCGACCGCGACGCCTGGGTGATCGGTGCCAATTACTGGCTGGATCCGGATGTTGTCTTGAAGGTGGACTACTCCCACGTCCGCTCGCAAAGCGACATCATTGCCGGACCGCGTTCGCTCAACCTGGGAATCGGATGGTGGTTCTGATGAAGAGGCGCGCAGAGACTGGTCGGTCCCTGATCCTAAGCGGCGTCCTGACGTGCGCCATCGCCCTGCCGGCCCCGGCCCAGGAGGCGACCGACCGACCCGAGCCCGACCGTGTGGTCGAGATCGTCGCGGAGCGATTCTTGTTCACTCCTTCCCGGATCACGATCGAGGCCGGCACCACCGCGGAGCTCCGGCTTACCAGCGAGGACACCGATCACGGCTTTCTCCTGGTGGGCCCCGACGACGTCGACGTCGACATCAACATCGCAATTCCGAAGCGCAACCGGGGTGTGGCCAGCGTCTTCTTCGCACCCACGGAGCCGGGCGACTATCGGTTCGAGTGTTCACGCATGTGCGGTGCCGGTCACCTTTATATGAGCGGCGTCATCCGGGTGACGCCGACTCCCTCCGCGCCAGCCGGGGAAGGGGGCTCTCGATGAAGCGGACACTGGTTGTCGGAGGGACGGCGATCGTCTTACTGATGGCGATCTCGTGGCAGGCAATCGGCCAGTCAACGACCGTGCCCGTGGGGCACCCTCTTGCCGGCATCACGCCGCACGAGTTCGAACGCTTCCGCCTCGGGCTCGAGGACTTCCTCGAGGTGGAGACATCGGAAGAGGGGCTCGGCCCGGCCTACAACGGCACGAGCTGTGGTGTATGTCACAGCATTCCGGCAGTCGGGGGCGCCGGGCTCACTACCGAGGTCCGCGCCGGCGTGCGCGGCCGGGGCGGGCGATTCCGGCCACCCCTGCTCCCCGACGGCACACCCGGAGACACCCTCTTCCAGGTGTTTTCCACGCCCGACCACGCCTGCCAGCCCGTTTTCCCCGACGAGGTCAACGTTGTGGCTCGGCGCATTCCGATTCCCCTGTTCGGGGCCGGCCTGGTAGAAGCGATCCTCGACTCCGAAATCACAGCGCGGGCCGATCCGAACGACCGCGACCGCGACGGCATCAGCGGACGAGCTGCGTTGGTGGAGGACTTGGTGACCGGGGAGTTACGGGTCGGGCGATTCGGGTGGAAGTCGCAACTCGCCACCCTGCGGGACTTCGCCGGCGATGCATACCGCAACGAGATGGGTATCACCAACGAGATCTTTCCCCTGGAGCTTGCCTTCGGTGTTTCAGCCGAGAAGATGATCCTCTGCGATCCGATACCGGATCCGGAGGACTTCGCCGATCCGCTCACCGGCTTGAGTGGCGTCGACAACTTCACCGCATTCATGCAGTTTCTGGCGCCGCCATCACGCGCACGGACGAATGGTGCGGCGCACATGGGTGAAGACGTATTCGACTCGATCGGCTGTTCGAGCTGTCACGTGCCGACGCTGCGCACCGGCCCGTCGAACAATCCGCTGTTCGACCGGCAGCCGGTGTCGCTGTTCTCCGACCTCCTACTACACGACATCGGAACGGGCGACGGCATCGGGCAGGGCGATGCAGCACCGAACGAGATTCGCACCCCGGCGCTGTGGGGGCTACGTTTTCGCGGCATTCTGCTGCACGACGGATCCGCCGGCTCGATCGGTGAGGCGATTCACCGGCATGGGGTGGAAGCCGGCGCCGCCCGCAAGGCATATCGGCGACTGGACAAACGAAGTCGAGAGGCGTTGCTGGAGTTCCTGGGCTCGCTCTAGTGGCCTCGGCGTAGGGTCAAGGCAGGGGCCGCGGCGCGGCGACATCAGCGCCAGGATTCATGCTCGAAGACGGGCTCCCCTTCCAGAGGGGTCCACAGGACGCTGGCCTGTTGGATCTCGTGGGCAGGAACCTCGAACAGGTTACCTGTGTTCACCTATCTGCTCGAGGATCGCGACACCGGCGAGACCAATTACATTCCAGGAATCGCGCTGAAGTAGAGCGCCGCATGCGACGTCGTGCTGACTTGATGGGAACCCCGCCGAAGACGCGCTCGCAGTATCTACTCAACGGCCTACGCCGCCGCTGCCCGCGCTGTGGCCGGGAGCCTCTCTTTCGCCGCTGGAATCGCGTCCGAGACGGCTGCAACGCCTGCGGCCTCCGATACCCCATCAACCCCGGTGACCCTTGGGCCTTTCTGTTGGTGATCGATCGTGGCGCGCTGATACTGCCGCCGATCGCCCTCATCTATTTCGGTCTGCTGCCGCGCGACCCGGTGATGATCGTGGCGCTGTTTGCCGCGTTCATCGCGGTGGTCATCTACACCACACCGCATCGCTACGGCATCTGCATCGCCCTCGACGTACTCACCCGGGGCGAGCATGATGCCGACCCTATCGGCTATCCTTCCCGGGCTGATCCAAAGGCATCAACGACCGACAAGGAGAACCAACTTGGGCAAAGGTGACGGGCGCACCAAGCGCGGCAAGATCTTCAAGGGCTCGCACGGCAAGACGCGCCCGAAGCCGACGAGGAAGAAGCCGTCCAGCGGCGCCAAGAAGTAGGGAGCCGCATGAGTGACATCCCGACGTCGGATCTCATGGCCGGCAAGAAGGGTCTGATCGTCGGCGTGGCCAACGAGCGCTCGATCGCCTGGGGCATCGCCCGCCGGGTGGCTGCGGCCGGAGCACAGCTGGCGTTCACCTATCAGGGCGACGCTCTGCTCAAACGCGTGCAGCCGCTGGCCGAGTCGATTGGCAGCAATCTGCTGGTGCCCATGGATGTCACCGACGAGGCGCAGGTGGACGAAGCCTTCGCCCGGGTGCACGGCGGTCTCGGCGGCCTCGACTTCCTGGTGCACTCGATCGCCTACGCCGAGCGAGAGGATCTCAGGGGGCGCACCATCGACACATCCCGCGAGGGCTTCCTCAAGGCGATGGAGATCAGCGTGTACTCGCTGCTGCTGCTGGCCCGCAAGGCCGAGCCGCTGATGACCGATGGCGGCAGCATCGTGGCGATGACCTACTACGGCTCGGTGAAGGCAGTGCCCAACTACAACGTCATGGGCATCGCCAAGGCCGGCCTCGAGGCCGCGGTTCGGTACCTGGCGCTCGACCTGGGCGAAAAGAACATCCGTGTGAACGCTATCTCCGCCGGCCCCATCAAGACGCTCGCCGCTTCGGGCGTATCGGGACTACGCGGCATGCTCGCGGCGATGGCCGAGCGCGCCCCGCTGCGCCGCAACGTCGATACCGACGATGTCGGAGCCGCCGGGCTGTATTTGCTGTCCGATCTCGCCAAGGGAGTTACCGGCGAGGTGCACTACGTCGATGCAGGGCTCAGCACCACGGCGATGTAGTTGCCGACGCGCAACACCGGCTCGGAGCGGCCCTACGTTTCGATCCAGCAGTGAAACACCAGCCCCATCTCGCGGATCTGGAACCGATTGCGCTGGTAGAAGTTCAGCGCCCGCGGATTACGTCCCTGCACCCTGACGACGACGCTGGGTCGGCCCGCCTGCTGGTGGTGATGCAGGGCCGCTCGCACCAGTACTGAGCCAATTCCCGTGCCCGCGACACTGTCGCGCACCCCTACCATCTCGAGCGCTCCCGAGGTGGCCCCGGCGGCCATGCAGGTGGCAAAGCCCACCGGAACACCGTCGCGTCGTGCCACCAGCGTGACCTCGGCGCGACCGGCGCATGAGTCTTGAATGCGACGAGCGTAGAGACGCAGGGCCGCATCCTCGTCGAAGCTGGGGTCGAGGTTGAAGCGGCTGTAGGCGCTGAGATCGTGGGCGATGGCAATCAGGTGAGGCATGTCCTCGGGGCGATACGGGCCAATATCTATCGCCGAGGGCTCCTCGGGCTCCGGGGCGGAGGGGTCGAGGAGGGCCTTCAGGGTGACGCGCACGTCGATAGGGGCGAAGCCGGCCCTGGCCGCCTCCTTGAGCGCACCGCCGTCGGAGATGCCGCAGGTGAGGTACAGGCATTGATAGCCCTGCTTGCGGGCGAGCGCCAGCAGATCGGTAGGGCTGAACTGGCGCGGGTGTACGCGGCCGATGCGAAAGCCGAAAAACTCGGAATCCCAGGGCAGAGGCTCGATGCTCACGATGCGGCGCTCACTCGAAAAGGCGAAGGATGCGGGCTCACAGCTCGAACTCCAGGATCGATTCGATCACAGCCTGCTGGTCGGACTCCGACAGGTCATTGTAAAAGGGTAACCGCAACAGGCGGTCGGCCACCGACTCGGTTACCGGGCAGTCCCCTGCCCTACCGCCCATGCGGTGACTCATCGGCGAAAGGTTGAGCGGAAGGTAATGGAATACGGCGATGATGCCCAGCGCTCGCAGGTGGTCAATGAGACGAGTCCGCTGCTCGGGCCCGGGAGCGCCACCCAGTACAGGTGATAGGCCTGCTCGCAGGAGTCGGGCACGGTGGGCAGGCACACGTCATTGGCGGTGGCCCAGCTGCGCAGGGCGGCGTCGTAGCGTTGCCAGATGGCCCGACGAGTCGACTGGATGCGCTCATGCGCCTCCAGTTGCGCTAACAGGAACGCCGCGAGGATCTCCGACGGAGGATAGCTGGAGCCCAGATCGACCCAAGTGTATTTGTCGATCTCGCCGCGGAAAAAACGTTCCCGGTCGGTGCCCTTCTCGCGGATGATCTCGGCGCGGTCGACCAGGTCGGCGTCGTTGAGAATAAGCGCCCCGCCCTCGCCGCAAGTGAAGTTCTTGGTGGCATGGAAGCTCAGCGTGGACATGCGGCCGAAGGTTCCGAGGGGCCGGTTTGTACGCGCCCAGCAGGCCGTGGGCGTTGTCTTCGATCACCTCAAGGCTGTGGCGAAAGGCAATCTGCTCGATGGCGTCCATCTCACAGGCAACGCCGCCGTAGTGCACCGCGACGATGGCGCGCGTATGCGGCCCGATGAGCGGCTCGAGCTTGGTCTCGTCGAGGTTGAGCGTGTCGGGGCGAACATCGACGAAGCGGGGCACAGCGCCGCGCAGGGCAAACGCGTTGGCAGTGGAGACGAAGGTGAAGGACGGCATGATGACCTCGTCGCCAGGCTGCAGGTTGAGCAGCAGCGCGCTCATCTCCAGCGCGTGGGTGCACGAGGTGGTGAGCATGACGCGCGGCCCGCCGCCGAGCAGGCGCTCGAGAAGTCGCTCGCACTGCCGGCCATCCTCGCCGTTGCCGACGATCTGCCCCGCCTCGATGGCGGCACCGATGTTGTCGATCTCGTCGCCAGCCAGCGCGGTGCGGTTGAAGGGAATCTGATAGGGCGGTCGGTCGGCCGTCATCGGGCGGAGCTCGTTGGTTGCTGGGCGCTCATGGCGCTCAGCAGGCCGTGGTGGAAGAGTGGCGGCGTACCGGTGGGCAGCCGACCGGGCGGCGGAGCCCGGAGCGGCATTCTACAACCGTCGACGAGGCTGGACTCCGACGCGCCGCCATCTGCTACGGGTCGACAGCGGACAAACGATAGACTGATGTTCGCTAGCGCGGGACTCGCCCGCAACGACCGCACCTCCGACGTGCTTGAATCTCGAATGCGAAACGCGCTTATCCTGCTGTTCTGCCTGCCGCTGGCGGCCGCCGGCTGCGCCTCGAAGCCGCCTGGCGGCATCGTGCTCATAGTCATCGATACCCTGCGCGCCGACCACATGAGCCTGTATGGCTACGAGCGCCCGACGACTCCGCGGCTCGACGAGCTATCGACCGCCGGCAGCGTATTCGAGCATGCCTACTCGGCCTCGTCGTGGACGTTGCCGGGGACGGCCAGCATCCTCACCGGGCTGTACCCGAGCGCTCATGGAGCCGGTACGCGCACTCATCGCCGACTGCGCGAGGGCGTGATCACGCTGCCTCAGTACCTGTCGGGGGCGGGCTACTCGACCGGCGCGGTTGTAAACGTCTCCTTCCTGGGCCCGATGTTCGGATTCGCGACCGGATTCGATAGCTACGACCTGGAGACGGCGACGGCGAACGAGCTACGACTCGCCGAAGAGAGCCTCGACGATGCCTTGAGTTGGCTTGATACACGCGATGCGTCGCGGCCCTTCTTCCTCTTCCTGCATCTGTTCGACGTGCACCATCAGTATTTCGCCCCGGAGCCGGCGCGCGGCGCGTTCACCAAAGAGTTCGCCGACCGCTACGGCGACACCTTCGCCACCATCGAGAGCCGCGAGGTGGCGGAGCAGGCAGCGGACGTGGAGTTTCTCAAGGCCGCCTACGACGAGGAGATCCTCGCGGTCGACTCGCAGATCGGTCGACTGTTCGAGGCGTTGCAAGAACGCGATCTGCACGAAACCACCTGGGTCGCCCTGACCGCCGACCACGGCGAGGCGTTCCGCGGCGAGCACTACCACCAGGGACACGGCAGATCGCTATACGACGAGGTAATGCGCGTGCCGTTGGTCCTCTGGGGACCGGGGGTTCCGGCAGGAGAGCGCTACAACGACCCGGTGTCGACGGTGGATATCGTGCCGACGCTGCTTGATATGGCGGCGTTGGAAGTGCCGGAGCTATCGGGCGGTTCACTGATGCCGCTGCTGGCCGGCGAGGCTCCCCCGACGCGGCCGATATACGCGCGCAGCAACTACTACGGCATCGAGCTGGAAGCGATCGTGGAGTGGCCCTACAAGATGGTGTCCAACCGTACCGCCCGCTCGCTGGCGATCTACGATCTGAGCACCGATCCGGGCGAGCTCAGGGCGCTCCACCGCCCCGACGACGCGCAACTGAAGCGAACGGCGAGACGCCTGCGGCGGCAGATGCGCGAGCTACGCCGCGACCGCCAGGGCGACCCGGTGGTGTTATCGCCCGAGCTGGAGCGTCAACTTCGGGCGCTGGGCTACATCCAGTAGCCCGACCCCAGCAAATACGGCCTGTTTTCGGGGGTCTAGGGGCGCCAAATCCCGTTCAAAACGCTAGTTCTTGGCACTGGTGGATTTCGGGGGTTGGCAAGATGCGCATTAGGTGTCGCGTCCTCGATGGGGGGAGTAAGCTCCCGCGCATCAGCCGTTTCGTGACGGCACCATGCGGGCAGAGATGGGGCAAAGGGGCATCATCTATTTCGACGAGAACGGTACTTTGCGGGCCGTGATGAACGCCTGGGGCTTGGTCTACGCGGACGAGACCGGGGTTGAAACTCTATCAGCGGCGCGTCAGCCATTCGGCGACCAATTGCCAATGCCGCAGGCATCTCGCCTGGGCAGGCCCTGGCGGAAGTGTGGCGAGCCTACGCGTCGTCCGGCTCGAACTCCATCGACTCGGAGTTCAGGCAGTGCCGCCTTCCGCTGGGCGGCGGTCCGTCGTCGAACACATGTCCCAGGTGACCCGAGCAGCGCGCGCAGCGGATCTCCGTGCGTACGCTGCCAAGGCTATGGTCAGCGTGCTCGGTGACGTGGTCCGGATCGATGGGATCGTTGAAGCTCGGCCAGCCGGTGCCGGAATCGAACTTGGTACCGGAACGATACAGCGGCAGCTCGCAGAGCCGACACACGTAGACGCCGGCCTCCTTATTGTCGAGCAGGCCGCCGCAGAACGGGGCCTCGGTACCGGCCTGCAGCAGCACCCGCCGCTCCTCGTCGGTGAGCTTCTCGACGAGCTCGGCAACGCGGTCGGCATTCAGCGGTGTGATGTCGTGGCCGGAGGCTGAGCGCAGGATAGTCTGCGCTTCGTCGGTGGTGGTCTCGGTCATGGTGCTCTCGTCGCGTCTGCGGTTACTTGCGAAGCGCTGCCGCCAGCGCGTCGATGTAGGCGTCAACGCCGCTACCCAGATCGTACGCCTGTCGAGCGTCGCCCCCGCTGGTCAATGCGCCGATGACCTCTTGATCGCGTTGCAGAACCAACGCACGCACGCCGGCGCGAGTAGCGTGGCTGATCGCTGCAGCCGAAGTGCGTCGCCGCACTGCAGGCGCGGTCCTGGTGCGCCGCACCTTGCGCTTGCCGGCGCCTACCTTCTTGCGCTTCTTTCCGGAGCGTCGCTTGATCGGAACCACGTATGTCGCATTGAAGCTTCTAGGCGACTGGTCGCGCACTGACTTGTCGGCGCGCTCCGCTACCTTGCGAAAGTCAGCGGTGGTGGCGTCGGGATTCTTCGCGAACAGTCGTTCGACCGCCGCCTTTACTTTCTCGTTCGCGGGCATTTGAGTGTGGCCTCACATCGCCGTAGGACATTATCGTTCGTCGCGCTTCGACAAACGAGGTAGTTGACAATTAATCGGAGTTTATTCTGGCCAATTCACTTGCGCAAATCTGGTCACCGGTGAGCTGCAATGCGGCATCGACACAATATGTCGCTCTTACAATGTTCGGCAACAGCACCAACAAAAGGAGCCCGCAACCTTGACTACTCAACGAGCGATCTACGTGTGGCCGACTATCTTGGCTGCTGCTGTGTGCGTCGGCACATCGAACGCCACGACCTTCTCCACGACGCCGCAAGAAGCCAAACAGGAGGTGTCGCGCGCGATCGAGGCGCGCAGTCAGCGATATTCGGAGATCGCCCAGCAGATCTGGGAGCTGGCCGAGGTCGGCTACCAGGAGGAACACAGCTCGCAGCTACTACAGTGGGAGCTTGAGGAGTCGGGGTTCTCGGTGCAGACGGGAGTGGCTGACATTCCCACGGCTTTCGTGGCCAGCTACGGCTCCGGCAGTCCGGTCGTGGGAATACTGGCGGAGTTCGACGCTCTCCCCGGACTGTCGCAGGCAGCCGTGCCCGAGCGTCAGGCGCTGGAGTCAGACGCCGGCCACGCCTGCGGACATCATCTGTTCGGCACCGCCTCGACCGGCGCCGCGATCGCCGTGAAGGACTGGCTTGCATCGACCGGCACCAGCGGCACGATCCGGGTATACGGAACGCCCGCCGAAGAAGGCGGTGCCGGAAAGGTCTACATAGCGCGGGCCGGATTGTTCGACGACGTCGATGTAGCGTTGCACTGGCATCCCGCCGATCGCAATGACGCCAGCCCCGGCAACAGCCTGGCCAACAAGTCTGCCAAATTCCGCTTCCACGGGATCGCCACCCATGCCGCTGCCGCACCGGAGCGCGGACGCTCCGCGCTGGACGGTGTGGAGGCGATGAATCACATGGTCAACCTGATGCGTGAGCACGTCCCCCAGGAGGCGCGTATTCATTACGTGATCACGCACGGTGGCCGAGCTCCGAATGTCGTGCCCGACTTCGCCGAAGCGTACTACTACATCCGACATCCAGACGTAGCAACCGCCAAGCGACTATTCGAGCGTGTCGCCCAGGCCGCGGAGGGAGCCGCGCTCGGCACAGGTACACGGCTGGAGTACGAGATCATTCACGGTATCTACAACCTGCTGCCGAACGAGACCCTCGGTCGGCTGATGGACACGAACCTGCGGAGGCTGGGCGGAGTGACGTACGACCATGCCGAAAATGAGTTCGCCAGAATGATCCGCCCGACGCTCGGCGACACAGAGATCGCACTGGGCTCGGAAGCCGAGATTCAACCCTTCGCGATAAAGAGCGGCGGCGGCTCGACCGATGTCGGCGACATCAGTTGGCTGGTCCCGACGGCCGGGCTCGACACGGCAACCTGGGTTCCAGGGACCTCGGCACATTCCTGGCAAGCGGTCGCGGCGGGCGGTACCAGTATCGGTACGAAGGGAATGTTGCTGGCGGCCGAGACATTGGCGTGGACCGCCGTGGATCTGTTCCTCGATCCGACCCACGTGGTGATGGCGCGCCAGGAGTTGGAGCAGCGTCGCGGGGCGGACTTTGTCTACGAAGCACTGATCGGCGACCGTGCCCCGCCGCTCGACTACCGCAAGTAGGGATGCCGTTGCCACCACCCTTGCCAACAACTGGTCACCAAAATGGAACGTGGTGCCGGCTGGCGGGATGGGTCGGGCCCGACTATGCCAGCCTCGCCCGCGACTCATTCGAGCGAGCAGCAACTAGCCGAGACGACCGATTGCTACACGATGACGGCCGCCTGGTGTGGCCGTTGGCGTGTGCTCGGGCTCGCCGACTGCAGCGATAGCTCGTCGGTGGAAGACGTCGCTGGCTCTTTGGCGCCTGGAACCGTCCGAGTTTCCGACGCCGGCACGGGCGCCCTTTCTCAAACGATCACCAACGGCCGCGACGAATGGACTGCCGACGAGCCCGCGTCACATGGTGAGGGGGATCGCGGCCCGACCCCCTACGAGCTCTTGTCCGGCAGCCTCGGAGCCTGTGTGGCCATCACGGTGCGCATGTATGCCGACCGGAAGGGCTGGCCGCTCGACAACATCATCGTCGAGGTGAGCCATGTCAGGGTACACGCCGACGACTGCGACGACCCCGACGGCAACTGCGGCAAGGTCGACGTATTCCGCAAGCTGGTTGAGCTGCAGGGAGACCTCGACGAGGCTCAGCGCGCGCGCCTGGCGCAGATCGCCGATCGTTGCCCAGCGCACCGTACCCTGGCGGGTTCGATTCGCATCGAGACGCGGTTCGTCTGAGGCCCTGCGTGACGGGACCGGTCGCTCCTGACTATTCGGCTGTCGCCCGATCGATGATGCTGCGGATCTCGGCGATGCTGTTGGCCGGGAACCCGCCCTGCTCGGCGTCGGCAGCGTTGCGCACCGAGGAACAATGTCAACGTCGTTCAGCTACAGCGACGATGCTCACACCGAACGGCAGGGCGACTCTCGAAGCCGCCAGGGCCTCGAACGCGTAGTAGGCGTTGAGCAAGACGTTGAGCGGCGCCGGCACCTCGCCGAGCTGAGAGCGACCGGCAGGCGCCGGATCGCGGCCGGTGAGCAGACGCAGCCAGCCACCACCGAGGCGCGACAGCGCTACCAGCGGAAATACCGCAGTGTGGAAATACGAAATGTGCAATGGATCGAACCCGGCCGTCTCGAGCGCCTCTCCCAAGCCCGCGCGACTGAATCGACGCGCCCCGTGATGGGCGCGATCATGCGCGCCGAACAGCGCCGGGCATGCCGAGTCGGTGATCAGCAAGTAGCCGCCGGAGCGCGTCACCCGGGCGACCTCGGACAGCGCCGCTGACACATCGTCGACACGCTGGTGATAGAGGCTGTCGAAACAGGCGGCCAGATCGAAGGCGCCGCAATCGAACGGCAGGCTGAGCGCATTTCCTTCCACCCGATGAGCGCCTCCAACGTGTTCGAGCGCCGGCCGGTACAAATCGAGGCCGACGGCGCGGCCATGGCACGCCAGGTCGGAGATCATCGATCCGGTTCCGCAGCCGACCTCGAGCAACCACGGCGACTCGCCCAACTTCACGTGACGCCTCAGCACGTTGGCGATCAACCGACGCTTGGCGGCGAACCACCAGTGTCGGCTCTGCAGCCGCGCCATCTTGGTGTACTCCGAGCGCTCCACGATCAGCGTGCCGGCGTGCCGGTCGACGCCGCCTGGCTCCCGGCCAGCCGCAGGCGCACCATGCGAGCGACCGTCTTCAGGTAGCGGGCGCCACGCGCCACGAAGCGCGGCAGGCTGGCGACTGTCTTCGACTCGCCGGCGGTGCGGTTGACCATCGCGTAGCCCACCTCGTGCACTCGCAAGCCGCGCAGCGCCGCCCGCCCCAACAGCTCGATGCAGTACTCGCCGTAGTCGCCGTTGAGACCGATCTCGAGAATCGTGTCGCGCCGCCCCATGACGTAGCCGCTGGTGTAATCGCGCACCGACGAGTCGATCAAGACCTGGCACAGCAGGTTGATGATGCGGCTGTAGACCTGGGCGAACGGCAGGCCGCGCGCGTCGGCACCTCCTGGCGCGTAACGCGAGGCCACCGCCAGGTCGGCCTCTCCCGCAGCGAGTGGTCGCAGCAGCTCGGTCACCAGCTCGGGCGGATGCGACAGGTCACAGTCCATCCAGGCTACCAGCCGGCCACGCGCCTGCTCCACACCATCACGAATAGAGCTTGTAAGGCCGGCCGGCGGCGGACGCTCGATGATCCGTAGCGCCGGTATCCCGGCGGCGAGGCGACGGGCGATCTCGGCGGTGCCATCGGGCGATCGGTCGTCCACCACCAACAGCTCGTGTGGCACTTCGCGCAGCGCCTCCGACAGCCGCTGTACCAGCGGCGCGATGTTGTCGGCTTCGTTGAACGTCGGCAACACCATGGTGAGGACCACCGGCGACGGGCTCGACATGCGCTAACGTCCCCTCGCCACGGGCGCCAACCTGCTCACCCCGTGCGGCCCCGGCCAAGCGCCGCGCTCACCGCATCGCAGACGGCGTCAATCTGCGCCTCGGTGAGCGTCAGGCCCGATGGTAAGTACAGCCCCCGGCGCGCGATTCGTTCCGCCACCGGGTAGCTCTCGCCCCCGAACAGGCCGCGCTCGCGCAGCACCGGCTGCTCGTGCATACCGAGGAAAAACGGCCTCGTTTGTACTCCGAGCTCGTGCAGCCGGCGCGCCAGCTCCTCGGCATCGAACGCCAGGTCATCGTCGAGCACGACGCCATACATCCAATACACCTGCCGCGCCCACAGCAGCTGCACGGGCAACTGCAGACCATCCAGCGACGCCAGGCGCTCGCCGTAGGCCGCCGCCATCCAGCGCTTCTTGGCCACGGTCTCTTCGATGCGTTCCACCTGCGCCAACCCGATGGCCGCCTGCATGTTGGTCATGCGGAAGTTGTGACCGAGCTCGTGGTGCTCGAAGCGCCGCGGCGGCGCGAACCCGAGGTTGCGGTAGCGGCGCAGCGACGCCGCCAGCTCGTCGTCATCGGTGACCACCATGCCACCCTCGCCGGTGGTGACCAGCTTGTTGGCGTAGAAGCTGAACGTGGCGAGGTCGCCCAGCGCGCCGCAACGAACCCACTCGCCGCCCTCGACGTGCCCGCGCAAATACTCGGCGCCATGCACCTCGGCAGCATCCTCGATGATTCTCAGGTCGTGGGCGGCAGCCAGCTGAGCGATCGGATCCATATCCACCGGATGGCCGTAGGTGTGCACCGGCATGATCGCCCGGGTGCGCTCGCCGATTCGGGCCTCTACCTGGTCCGTCTGCATGTTCCAGGTATCGGGCTCGGCATCGACCAGCACCGGCACGCCACCGTTGTAAATCACTGCCAGGGCGCAGGAGATGATGGTGAACGTGGGCATGATGACCTCGTCGCCGGGTTGCAGCCGCAGCGCTGCTACTGCCGCGTGCAGGGCGGTGGTGCCATTGCTGACAGCGACGCCATGGCGCACGCCGCAGTAGCCCGCCCAGGCGTTCTCGAAACGATCGAGGTACTCCCCTGCCGACGAGATCCAGCCGCTACGAACGCAATCGGTGAGGTATTCGAGCTCGCGATCGCCGATCAGTGGCTCGTTGACGAAGATCATCAGCTTGGCGTCCTGTGCCACAGGCGAGTGTCGGTGAGGCGGATCGAGGCCACTGGCTAGAAATGCTCTTTCTCGTCGAGCCCGGTGTACGGTCCCTGCTTAATCTCCAGCAGCACCGTGTCCTCGAGCATGCGAAACCCGTGGCCGCCACCGACCATCAACATGACATCGCCGGTACGAAGCTCGCGCGTCGCCACGAGCTCGCCCTTCTCGGTGTAGACGTCGATCTCGCACCTGCCGGAGCGCACCACCAGTACCTCCGACGTGCCCACGAGGTGACGCTCGAGGGTGCGGTGCCGATGGCGCTTCACCTCGCCGCCCTTCGGGTAGACGACGAACCCCACCTGCTGCTTGAACTCGGGCGGCGTCAGAAAGGTCGTTGCATCCGGCGCCATCGAGGCGCTAATGATGTACGCGAGCGGCCGATCGCCGTCTGCGATGATCTCGACGTGATCCACGGTATCTATCCTTAGTCCAGAGGTCGGGCGCGCAGCTCCCGCAGCCAGACTCGCGAGCTCACCGGCTCGAGGGTGAGCACGTCCACGCGATCGCGCACGAGCTCTGCCGGAACCTCGAGACGGCAGCCGTAGGGGCGCTTCCCGTCGCTGCCGGCTTCGAGCGCCGCCCAGCCACAGTCAATCTCCAGCCCCGGGCTGTCGGCACGATTCCAGGCCAGCGCCGTCTGCGTATCGGCGCCCTCGTCGATCAGCATGTCGAGCTCGATTCCGTAGCCCGAGCCCGGCCGCAACGGGAGGAACAGGCCGGCGTGACCTCCGAGGTTGCGTCCCGCTGGCTCGGGCTGTCCCCAGCCGCGACCCAGGAAGCGCGCCGAGCGCGGGCCGGAGAAGTCGATGGTCAGCGTCCTTAGTTGATCCGGCGCCTCCTCGGCCTGATACACGTGCAGGTCGAATCCGAAGTTGCCGAACAGGCCCGGCCGCGCCACGAAGCTCTGTGCCAGCTCGAAGCCCTCGGACGGAGCGGCCGCGCCACGCGTCTCGGGTACGAGGATCCAATCGTAGAAGTCCTTCCGCAGGGTCGGATCTTGCATCGCCTCGACGAGGTTCGGCACCCGATCGACCCTGCCCGGCCAGCTATGCCGCGCCAGCCACTCGTGCTCGGTGAACATCCAATCCCGGTCGCTGATGTTGTCCGTCAACCAGGCCTCGGCGAGCTCGTAGGTCGACGGTGTCCACGATCGAACCACGGATTCGGCCGCCGCCAGCACTGCCGGCAGAACGCACAGGGCAGCTGCCATACGGGCGACGCGAAGCGGCGGCCCCAGAGCAGCGGGTAGACGATCCCCCTCCCGCAGCCAGCGACCAAGCCGCACCAGCGTCAGCGCCGCCAGCAGCGCGGCGATGGGGAGCAGGGGGTACACCCAGCGAGTGAACTGCGATGCTTGCCCGCTCATGAAGAGCTGATACGGCAGCGCGAACGCCAGCAAGACAGCGAGCTGTGGCGGGCGCCAGACAAACGCGCCGACGACGCCGGCAGCAGCCAGCAGAATCAACGGCAAGCTGAACGACCGGGTCAGCGTGGTGGTGTAGAACCACGCCGGCTGGTCGGTCGCCGCCCAGTGTTCGACGCCGGTCATCCTGACCTCGGTGGCGAGCTGGGCAACGAAGTTCGGGAAATCGAGCCACAGAAAAGGGTTCGATATCCCGAGCGCAACGACGAAACCCGCGAGCGCCCCGGCAGCGACCCGCACCTTGCGATCCGCTCCCGAAGCGAGCACCGCCACGACCACCGCCAACAGCGCGAACACGCCAGTGTACTTGACCCCGGTGGCCAGCCCCGCCAGCGTTCCCGCGAGGATAGCGTAACGCGGTGCGCCGCTGCGTAGCGCGCACACCGCCGCCAGGATCGCTGCAGTCACCAGCAACAACAGCGCTGCCTCGTTGCGAAACTCCGACGAGACGCGCGCTCCCAGCGGCGACAGCGTCATCAGCACAGCTGCCAGCAGACCCACCGCGGCACCCGAACGATCGCTGAGTCGTCGCCCGATCAAACCGGTGATCGGAATCGCCGCAGCGTACAGCAGCGTGCAACAGACTCGACCGACGAGCACCAGCCACGGCATCGTCAGCCCGGCGAAATCAGCTGCCGCGCCCGTCATCAGGGCGGGAAGGAACGCTGCCAGATAGGCGCCCACCATGAACCAGTAGAAGACACCGGGGTAGTCTTCGACGGTCTCGTGCGGGATCTCACCGGTCAGAAAGAACTGGCGCACCGTATTGGCGAGACGATGCTGATCTATATCGAGGGGCGACCTGCCGAGATCGGCATGCAATCGCGACACCTGCAGGCCGACAAACACGACGGCAAGGGCCACCAACGCAAGCTCGAAGCGGTGTGCGCGCACCCATTCGTTGGCGCGACGGCGGCGTTGCGCTGCCTCGGACCCGCTGAACGCGACGGCAGCAGATGCCACGATCGCAAGTGCCAGGAGAACTCCGGCGCCAGGCAGAAACGCGGTATCCAACCCGCCAAAGCGCACCACGAACAGGGTGGCCAGCATGGCTGCCAGCCAGCGCGCTAGCTGGTTCGAAGCGGGGCTCTCGGTCATCGCCGCCTCATACTACATCGACCGCGGTGAGTGCCGGCCGTTACCCTGGGCAAGCCCGAAAGCACCTACATCATCGACCCCGTCAGCATCGCCATGTGCATGGTGGCCAACCGCTCCGGCTTCGTGGGCGCGGTGTGCGACACTCCCCGCACTATCAGCGACGCGTTGTGGGCCCAGATCGCGAAGCTGGTCGAGAATAGCGTCGGCAACGCGCGGATGCTCGCCGAGCAGATCGCCCCACCACGGGTGGACGCTGTAGTGGCGGCGACGAAACTCGAAGAAGCGATACAGCTCGATCGGGATCCAGCCGGCCTCGTGGCCCCAGTACTCGAACAGAGGCTCGCCGGGTGCCAGCAGCGACTCGCCCAGCCCCGGCGAAGCACCGGCGAGCCGCGACATGAGCACGAGCGAATGGCTGCGCGCTCCGGTAACACAGACGGTGTCGAGCTGCAGGTAGCCGAAGCGTCGGATAATCGCTCCGGCTGCGTCGCGTGCCCGTCGTCCGCGACCCACCGCACGGGTTGGCAAGCCGGTGCGCTCGGGCCGCAACAAACCGGCGCGCGCCACCGCCAGCCGCCGTGCTGCGCTAATAGAGATCGTCTCCAAACCAGCCCTCGTACGGGAAGCGCGCTGCCCGGTCTGGTTAACTAGTGGCCACTAGAGCCCCGCGCGGGGAGTAGTCTCCTGTAGGACACGCGTCTACGCTATCCGAGATTGGCGACGCGAGCTGGAGAGATCACTGATGGGCGATCAAATGGCGGGAACGCGTCAGCTCTTTCTTTACCCGCTGCTGCTCGGTCTGGTACTCGGTGCGGGATTTTTCCTCGGACTCGGCTGGACGGCGAACACCGCTCAGCCTGACGCCCAACCGGCGGCGCAACCAGCGATAGGGCCAGTAGCGCAACCGACCGCGGGCACCCAGCAGGTGATGCCGCGCGGCGACCTGGGATCATCGGAGCAATCGACCATCGAGCTTTTCCAGGGATCCTCGCCTTCGGTCGTCTACATCACCTCGCTCACCGATCGCCGCAACCTATGGACGCTCGATGTTACGCGAATCGAATCCGGAACGGGGTCGGGATTCGTATGGGACAAGCGCGGCAATATCATCACCAACTGGCATGTGGTCCGAGGCGCGGCAGCGGCGCGCGTCACCTTGACCGATCAGACACAGTGGGACGCTCGGCTAGTCGGCTACGCACGTGAAAAGGACCTCGCCGTCCTGCACATCGACGCACCTGCCGAACGGCTGCACCCGATACCGTTGGGCACGTCGGACGACCTGCAAGTGGGCCAGAGCGTCTACGCCATCGGCAACCCGTTCGGCCTTAATTCCACACTCACCACCGGCGTGATCAGCGCGCTCGGTCGCGAGATCAACTCGCAGGAACCCGGAGCCGAGATCCGCAACGTCATTCAGACCGACGCGGCGATCAACCCGGGCAACTCGGGTGGACCGCTGCTCGACAGCGCCGGGCGGCTCATTGGCGTGAACACCTCGATCGTCAGCCCGTCGGGCGCTTACGCCGGCGTCGGCTTCGCCATCCCTGCCGACACGGTGCGCTGGGTGGTCCGCGACCTGGTCCGCTTCGGGCAGCTGCAGCGACCCAGCCTGGGCATCGAGCACCTGGCAATCAACACCCGACGACGACTCGGCGTCGACGGCGTGGTGGTACGCAGCGTCCAAGAGGGCGGTGCCGGCGAGGCTGCGGGGCTGCGAGGCACCTACCGGGCTCGCGACGGTAGCATCGTGCTGGGCGACATCATCACCAGTATCGATGGCAACCCAATCGCTAGCTGGGGCGACGTGCTGCAGGCCTTGGAGCTGCGACAGACCGGCGAAGTGGTCGCCGTGCGCTTCATCCGGGACAGCGAGCAGCAGCAAGCACAGGTGAAACTACAGCCGCCAGAGTAGTGGACCGCAAACGATGGAATCCCGACAGGCCGTCGACGTTTTGGTGATTGGCGGAGGCATCATCGGGCTCGCTAGCGCCTACGAGAACCTCCGCCGCGGGCGCAGCGTGGTCCTGGTCGAGAAAGCTCGTCTCGGTGCCGGCGCTACCCATGTCGCCGCGGGGATGCTTGCAGGAGCCGCCGAGGCCGAGCCAACGCAGCAGGCGATGGTCCGGCTGGCGGTCGACAGCCTCAAGCGCTACGCCGAATTCGTCGGTGCGGTGGAATCAGATTCGGGGCTACAGTGCGGCTACGACACCACCGGGACGTTGCTGGTGGCGCTGGATCAGGATCATCTCGAGCACCTGCGCCACGCCGCCGCCGAGCACCGGCGACTGGGCCTGCACTGCGAGCAGCTCGACGCCGAAGAGATCCGGCGCCGCGAACCCAGGTTGAGCCCGAAAGTAGTCGGAGGGTTCGCGGCAGATGAAGATCTACAGGTAGACCCCCGCGCCCTGGCGCGCGCCCTAGCCGCGGCGATCGAGGCCCGCGGCGGCACGCTCGTGTGGCCGGCAAGAGTGCTCGAGCTGGAGTCGGACGGGCGCTGGAGAGCCGTCGTCGAGGTTCCGGGCAACCGACTGGAGGTCAGTGCCGAGCGCGTAATCGTCGCCGCCGGCGCCTGGACCCGAGACGCCGCCGACGCCTGCGCGACGCTGCCGCTCCGCCCGGTCAAGGGCCAGGTGCTGCGCCTACGGGGCGAGCGGCTCTTGGATCGCGTTATTCGCACGCCCGACGTCTACATCCTGCCGCGCGCCTCCGGCGAGCTAGTGATCGGCGCCAGTAGCGAAGAGCAGGGGTTCGATGCCCGCCCGACCGCCGGTCCGGTATTGGATTTGCTCTATAACGCCTGGCGCGCACTGCCCGGGGTCTACGAGCTCGAGCTGGATGAGGTGTGCGTCGGGTTCCGCCCGGCACTGCGCGATCACCTGCCGGCGATCGGCGCTACCGAGCACGACGGCATGTACGTAGCCACTGGCCACTATCGCAACGGGATTCTGCTGGCCCCCTCCACCGCCGCGCTGCTGGCCGATCTGATGGACGGTGGCGATCCCGAGCTACTCAAGGGACTGGATCCCGGACGCTTCGCGCCTTCGCCGGGCGGGGAGGATACGATTGCGCGCCAAGGTTAACGGGGCCGAGCGGGAGCTGAGCCCGGGAACGAGCGTCGGCGCGTTGGTGAACGAGATGGCCGCCGATGCCAAGGCCGTCGCAGTGGCGATCAACCGCGCCGTGGTGCCGCGCAAGGAATGGAGCGCCGTGCAAGTACAGGAAGGCGACGACATCGAGATCATCGCCCCGTTCCATGGAGGCTGAGGTGAGTGACACTGCGCTGCGCATCGGCGAGCTTGAGCTGCACTCGCGCGTGCTGCTCGGATCGGCGACGTACCCGAGCACCCAGGTAATGCTCGACTGCCTCGCCGCCTCGGAAACCGAGATGGTCACCGTGGCGCTGCGCCGGGTCAGCCCCGGCGCCGAGGGCGAATCCCTGTACGGGCTGCTGCGCGCTGCCGGCGTTCACATCCTACCGAACACCGCTGGTTGCTACACCGCCGAGGACGCGGTGCTCACCGCGCAACTAGGTCGCGAGGCCATCGGTACCGCATTGGTGAAGCTCGAGGTCATCGCCGACGACCAGACCCTGCTTCCCGACGCCACCGGGCTACTGCAGGCAGCAGAGGAGCTAGTGCGCGACGGGTTCACCGTGCTTCCCTACACCAACGACGATCCGGTGCTGGCGCGCAAGCTGGAGGACATCGGCTGCGCGGCAGTGATGCCACTGGCGGCGCCAATCGGCTCCGGCCTGGGTGTGCGCAACCCGCACAACCTGAGCTTGATCAAGGAACGCGCTGATGTGCCGGTGATCGTCGACGCCGGCCTGGGCACCGCCTCGGACGTGGCGATCGTTTTCGAGCTTGGCTGCGACGGGGTGCTGCTGAACTCCGCTGTCGCCCGTGCGGGCGACCCGGTGCTGATGGCGCGGGCGGTCCGCGCTGCGGCGTCCGCCGGCCGCGACGCATTTCGAGCCCGTCGCATGTCGCGAAAGCACCATGCCGAGGCGTCGACGCCCGCCAAAGGGACGCCATGGCGTTAGGCCGTGCCACGCCGCGCCTCTACCTGATCGCCGACCATGAGTACTGCGGCGGTACCGAGCGATGGTTGGATCTCATCGGACTTGCGGTCGAGGCATTGCCCGATCGCTTCCCGGCTGCGCTACAGCTCCGTGCCAAGCAACTCGGTGAGCCCGACCGCGCCGCCGCCCTGGAGGCCGCCCTGGATCGGCTCTCCAACTGTACGACTCCGGTGTTCGTCAACGGCCCGGAAATCGATGGTGCCAGCGCCCAGGCGCGCGGCATTCATTGGCCCGAGAACGCCATCCCGACTCGCCCGCAGCCGGTGCCAGTGGGCTTTCGACGGGCCGCCTCGGTGCATTCGGCCGAAGCGGCGCGCCATGCGTCGGTGGCCGGCGCGGAGTTCGGGGTGTTCGCACCGGTATTCGATCCCGGATCCAAGCCCGGATCCGGACGCGGCATCGAGGCGCTGCGCGAGCTGGTCGGAGCGGTCAACCTACCGATGCTAGCGCTGGGAGGGGTCGGTGTTGCCCAGGTCGCCGCCTGCCTACAGGCCGGAGCTGCTGGCGTCGCCGTGGTGAGCGCGGTGTTCGGCGCCGACGATCCCACCGCGGCAGTGCGCGAGATCGCCGACATGCTCGCCTAGCCGTCGGCCAACGCCATCACCGGGTGGCCCGGTGATTCGCTGGCCCACATAATCGCTGGCATGCGTTTCCGTCTACTACTCGTACTGGCTCTGGTGACTGTTGCCTGTCACCAAGACCCGTTGGACTCGCCGCTCAATCAGTTGATGCAGGCGGAGGACCGGCGCGGCTTCAGCGAGACCGACATCTCGACGCTCCGCGACGGGTCCATGGCGGGGGAGGTCTTCATGCGGCGCGCCGCCACCCGCGCCCTCGGCCGGCTCGAACGCGCCGAGCTACTTCCCGACATCCTGCCGCTACTGGAGGATGTTGACCCCTCGGTGCGTGCCACCGCCGCCACCGCGGTGGCACAAGCGCTGAGCCAGAGTCCGGGGATCGCCGGATTCGAAGCGCTGCGGATCTCCATGACGACAGACCCCGCAACGTCTGTAGCAGGCGCTGCGGCCGTTTCGATCGGCCGACTGGGCTATGCCGATGCGGGCGCGGTGCAGGGAGCCGAGGCGGCACTGCGCGCCATAGCCCAACAAGAGCTGGCGCGCTTCGGGAACTCCGATGTGGCACGACAGGAGGAAACCCCACGGATCGAGCGATTGCTCGGCGTGGTGCGCGGCCTGGAGACGTTGTTCCGACTGCACAACGATCAGACGCCGCGACCCGCAACCCTCGATCTGTTGGCCGACCTGGCGGCCCTCGGACGCGACGACGACGATGCCGGGAGCGCCCGTGTGCGATTCCTCGCGGTTTCGGCGATCGCCGATGCTGGCGCGGAACTCCCCGACGAGCTGCTCTTCGCATTGCAGCGCGACCCACACGTCGGTGTCCGCCGCCGGGCAGCCGGCGTCATCGGTTCGACGCGCGACTACGGTTCGTTGCTCGTCGCCCGAGCCTTGCAGGACTCTGAGGCGCGCGTCCGCTACGCGCTACTGGAAGCACTGAGCCGAAGAGCACCCGAGCGAGGCGCCTGCTCGCGACTGCTCGCCGGGCTCCGCGATGAGGCTACAGGCGTGCGGCTGCTGACGATTGACGCTCTCGCCCGCTGCGACGGCGCTAGCGTCACCTTGGACCGCATCGCCAGCAACATCGAAGGTGCTGGCGAGGCCGACTGGCACGAGCCGGCCCACGCCTTGCTGGCGCTGGCCGCCACGGACGCGGCGACCGCTCGCTCGCATGCCGAAGCTGCCATCCATCATCCCGTCTGGCAGATGCGTATGTACGCTGCCCGTGCCGCCACAGCCTCCGGCTGGATCGAGTTACTTCGCCCCCTGGCAGCCGACCGGCACGCCAACGTGGCAGCGGCCGCCATCGCGGGGCTGAGCGCCGGCACAGGGTCTGCGGGCGACGATCTCTACCTCGCCGCTCTCGCCAGCGATGACGGACAGCTGCTGATGGCGGCAGCGGCGGCGCTGGCAAACGGAGCGCAGTCGGTCGAGCATCTGCTGGCAGCGTTGGACCGGGTGAGCGCTCACGAACGTGAGACTTTGCGCGATCCACGCCGTGCACTGCTGGAGGCCATCGGTAGCCTGGGCTCTACGAACAATGCCGAGGCGGTTGGCGTCTATCTACGCGACTTCGATCCTGTCATTGCCACGACAGCCGCCGACATCCTCGAGCGCTGGACCGGCGAGCGGCAGCAGCCCCGGCCACAGCTGCTGCCACCCTCCCCTTTCCCGAGCGCCGAGGAGCTCGAGGAGATCGACGCAATCCATGCGGTTGTACGGATGCGGAGCGGTGGCGAGATCGTCATGCTCCTCCACCCGCTCGAGGCGCCCTCGAACGCGGCGCGCTTCGTAAGACTGGCGCGTCAGGGCTATCTCGATGGGCTTACGTTCCACCGGGTAGTGGCCAACTTCGTCATTCAGGGAGGTAGCCCGGGCGCCAACGAGTACGCTGGAGACGGTCCGTTCACGCGTGACGAGATCACCTCCCGCTCGCACCTGCGCGGCACCGTCGGCATCTCGACGCGCGGGCGCGACACCGGCGACGCCCAGATCTTCGTCAACTTGGTCGACAACGTGCGGCTCGACTTCAACTACACGATCATCGGAGAGGTGATCGAGGGGATGGACGTGGTGGACGGCATCCTCGAGGGGGCGCTGATCGATACGGTGCTCCTGGAACCGGCGCACTAGAAGGCGAGCGCGATCGTGCCGGCGGAACGCCTACGCCATAAGGCCAGCAACTGCTGTCTAACGAGGGCCCTGGCCAGGCGGCAACACTACGGGGTTGTCAGGCTCGACGGTGTACTCGACCTCGAGCATATCTCCAGCCCTGGTCTCGGAGTCCTGCCGCACGCGCCGCCCGTGCCACCAGATGCGCAACGCTGCAGCGGCGGCGAGACCGAGCGCCAGAACAAGACCGGCCGTAAGCAGGAAGAACCCGAGAGCCAACACCACGACGGTCGCCAGTGCCCAGACAAGGCGCCCGATGACCGTGTTGGGTGGAGAGAGCACAACGGTTCGTCGAACCATGAGAGCTCCGCGTAGGGAGACAGGACCCTCATGGTACCAGCCACGCATGTTTCCTCACCGCGCTTTCCGGTCGGCGCTGTTCGTGGCTTTCGTGGCTGTTTCCGGCCGTCATATCCTGACTACGCCGTGCTCAGACACGGGTGCGAGCGTTATATTGATGGTCTCGCAGGTCGGCGCGACTGGAGGAGAGCACGTGACCAACGGAACGTACGACGAGTAATACAGCCCGAAGGAACCGAAGACTCCGCGTCTGTGGACGATCGGTGTGCTTGTCGTCCTGTTGGCGACCCTCGTGGTGTTCGTGTTCTTGCGCATTCGGGACGTAGAGGACCAGATGGCCGCGGCCGGCGTGCTCGTGGGAGAGGCCAAGGAACGTGCTAACGACGAGGCGGCGGCGCGAACCATCGCTGAAGAAGCGCAGCTATCAGCCGAAATCGAAGCGGATTTCGCCCATCAGCGTGCCGATCTGGCCGAGACCGCGGCACGGCAAGCCCGCGCCGAGGCCGACCGTATTCGCGCCCAGCGTGACGCCAAGATGTCATGCCTGCAAGATGCGCTCGGTCGGATCGCCGAGACCAATCGCACGGCGCTCGGCCTCGTCATGAGCCTGGGCGAAGACGCCATCAACTTCGACTTCGACAAGGCCGATCTCAAGCCAGCGGACCGCGAGCTGCTCAGCCGTATCGTCGGCGTCTTGATGACATCTAGCGGCTACCGAATCCAAGTATTCGGCCACACTGACGATGTCGGCACGATGGTCTACAACCAGACGCTTTCGGAGCGGCGCGCCCAGGCGGTCTCGACTACCTGGTATCAGCGGGCCTCGATATCGAGATCCTCGTCATGAAAGGCTTCGGCAAAACGCAGCCTGTTGACGAAGGCATCAGCGACGCGGCGCGCGCAACCGGCGCGTCGAGCTCGGCATCATCGATACGGTGGTGAACTACAGCAAGGAAGCGCCGCCGATCGGCCAGCGACAGGACTAGTGCTGCACCGCACGAATAGTGGAGCGTAGCACTAGCAGGCCGTGGTGGAAGTGTGTCGGTCCTGCTAGCGACAGTATTCGACTGCCGCGCCGGCCAGCGTGTCGCTCAACTTCCGCACCGAGTCCAGGTCGACCCACTCGACGGCAGCATGCGCGCCATCGCCTGAGTGGCCGAAAACCGCAGTGTCGATGCCGGCCGCCGCGAGAAACGCGGCATCCATCCAGTAGGGAAAGCCGAGTCGGTTCGGCGGGTCACCGAGGACGCGATGCGCCGCCCCGGAAACAACCGAGACGATCTTGGAGTCGGCGAAGGCCTCGAATGCCGGCCGCTCGAGCACCAGGCGCGCCCGTCCTGCCATATCGGGAGACGACGCCTCGAGGCCCTCTAGCAGGCCCTCGATATCACGCACCGCCAGCTGACCATCCTCGCCCGGCAGCAGCCGACGTTCGATCTGCGCCACCGAGCGGGATGCGTAGGTGCTCCATCCGGCGCCGCCCTGGAGGCGTGCCACGTGCATTGATCCTGATCCCAACACCGGATGAGGCGCTCTCGTTCGGATCTCCTGTTCGAGCCCGGCCAGCCGCGCCAGCAGCTGGCCCATGCGGAGATTGGCGTCGACCCCGCGCTCCATGAGGCTGCCATGCGCGGCGACGCCGGGCACTTCCACTTCGACCCAGGCGAAACCCTTGTGCGCCAGGCACAGCTGCAACTCGGTGGGCTCGGTAACAATGGCGGCATCGGCATGAAACTGCTCCAGCACGGCTTGCATCCCAACGCTGGCCTCCTCCTCATCGGCCGCCGCCACTACCAGAACGTCACCCGCCAGCTGTCCGTCCATATCGCACAGTGCCTTGGCGGCGGCGATGCAGGCGGCGAGGCCCGCCTTCATGTCGTAGGCACCACGGCCGTATAGACGCCCGTCGCGTACGACCGGATCGAACGGCGCCTCCATTCCCTCGACCCCGACGGTATCGAGATGCGCGTAGAGCATCAGCGAGGCGCCGCCACCAGAGCCTGGCAACACACCCACGACGGAGGACCGACCCGGCATCGGCTCGATGATCTGCGAGCCTATTCCAAGAGCCTGCAGATCTGCGGCGACGATCGCTGCCAGCGGAGCTTCGCCGCCCCCCGGGTCGAAAGCCGGATTGATCGACGGCGTGGCAACGTAGGCGCCTAGCCGATCGACGAGGTAGCCGAAGTCGATCAATCAGCTGCGCGCCCGCGGCGTCATCGTGGTCTCCTGGCGCTCGCCGGCGCGCAGGAACACGATGTCGAGCGGCTCGCCGATCTTCACGGCATCGAGCGCATAGGTGTAGTCGTAGATATTGGCGATCGTCTGGCCGCCGAACTCGATGATCACATCGCCGGCGCGCAGCCCGGCCGCCTCTGCCGGACCGCCCTCGATCACCCCGCCGAGAAGCAGGCCCTCGATATCCGAGGCGTAGTCGGGAATCGTACCGGTGAACGCCCGCACCGTATCGCGGCTGCCCTGCTGATCGCCGCGCGCCCGTTGCACGGCAACGAACTGCGGTGCGGCATCCAGATTGCTGACCCTGTGGGCCACCAGCGCACCGAGGTGGGCGACACGAGTGAGGTCTTCGATGTTGAGCAGCTCGGCGTCATCGCTGGGACGGTGGTAGTCGGTATGCACGTCGGTGAAGAACGCCAGCGTCGGCACGCGCGCCTGATTGAACGAGCTGGAGTCGGTGGGCAAATAGGGATTGTCGTCCATCTTGATATCGAAGCCCACGACCACGTTGCTACGCTCGATCAAACCCAACCACTCGGCGCTGCTGCCAACCGCCTGTACCACCAGCCGATTGTCGCGCGAGCGCCCCACCATGTCGAAGTTCAGATTGGCAGCCACCTGATCCATCGACAGGTCCCCGCCGCGCGCGAAGTCGAGTGAGCCGATGGTGCCGATCTCCTCACCCGACCAAAAGGCCAGCGCCACATTGCGGGCTCGCGACATGTCGGCCAGCCGCGCACCGGCGGCGAGCACGGCGGCCACGCCGGAAGCGTTGTCGTCGGCACCGTTGTGGATGCTGCCCGCTTCATCTTTGCCGGCCAGTGAGTTACCGCCCAAGCCGCGACCGAGGTGATCGTAGTGGGCGCCGAGCACCACCCAGGGACGATCCACTCCGTCGGTCGTATCGGATGCCGGAAGATAGCCGACCACGTTGTGGCCCTCGCCGAGCTCGCGGTGAACGCCGACGCTGAGATCGGCGGCCACGCCAAGATCGAACCCGGCGACATGCGGATTGCCGGTATCGAGCTCTGCCTGCACCTCCTCGAAATCTCGGCCGGCGGCCGCGAAGATCGCCTCGGCCACAACCCCGGCAATGCTCGCCGCGACAATCCCCGAGCTCGCCACCGCCGTGTCGAAGGTCATCCTGACCAGCTCGCCAGCGTTGGGAGAGCGCGGCCCGGTAACCACCAGCAACCCCCTGGCGCCACGCTCGCGCGCCTGTAGCGCCTTGTAACGCAACCCGGAGTACCGCGACAGGATTACCCGCGTTTCCGCGTCCACGTCCTCGGGGATATAGCGGAGCACGACGACGATCTTGTCGGCCACATCGAGCCCGAAATAGCTGTCATAGGGGTAGCTCTGGCTGTCCGGAACGGAAAGGCCGTAACCGGCGAAGACAAGCTCACCGCTAGCGGCGGCATCCTCCGAGAAGGAAAGCGCCCGCAGTGCGCCGTCGGCGGCGGAGAACTCCTGGCCGGCAACGCCGAGCCTGCTACCGGCATCGGTGATCCCGGCGGTGAACTCGAACGGCAGGCGAAAGCCAGCTGCCCCGGGGAGCGGCTTCGCCCCTAGATGCCGCAGTTGCTCGATCAGGTAATCGGCGGCTCGCGAGGCCCCTTCCGTACCCGTGAGCCGACCCTCCAGGGCTTCAGAGGCGAGAAACTCCACGTGATTGCGGATAGCGTCATCGCCGTACAGGGCGCTCAGCGCCGGCTGTCCCTGTGCCTGCTGCTCTTGCGCCGGCTGTCCTTGCACCGAGTTCATGGCGCCGAGCGTCAGGACGAACACCAGCGCCGCAGCCAAGAGGTGCTGGCGGTCCCGGCTCACTGGCCGCTCTCCTCAGAGTTGTGTACGCGTGGTGGCGCCGCCTGCAGCGCTGCCAGCGCCGCCTCGTGGCTCCAGTGCCCGACGAAGATCTGGGAGCCCTTCTCGCCGTGCCGCTGCGAAGTCCACGACAGCGTCGATCCGTCCGGCGCCGGCACCGGCAGGCCGTCGAAGCGGTCCGAGTAAGTGACCCGCACGGGCTCCTTGGCACCGGCGATATCAACCATGAAAACTTCGAAGTTCTCGAAGCCGAGTTTATTGGAAGCAAAGAACACATACTGGCGGGACGGATGCACGTAGGGTGCCCAGCTCATGGCGCCGAAATCGGTGAGCCGCCGCACGTCGGTACCGTCGGGATTGGCTGAGTAGACGTCGGCCAACAAACCCGACGGGTGGAAGCGTCGCCAGATGATGCGCGAGCCATCATGGAAGAAAAACGGGCCACCATCGTAGCCGGGCACGTCGGTGAGCTGGCGTTGCTCGGAACCATCGGAGCGCATGATCCACAGGTCGGCGAAATAGGCCGGGTCGAACTCCAGCAGATTCCGCTCCTCGCTGGTCAGCTGACGCCCATAGGCGTTGCGATTCGACGAAAAGACAATCCACTCGCCGTCGGGTGAATAGCTACCCTCCGCGTCGTAGCCCCGAGCGTCGGTCAGACGACGCGTTTCCCCGGTGGCCGGATCGGTCACGAAAATATCCATCGCCGGGTCGTAGTCCCAGGCATAGCGCCGCTCCTGCCCGGAGGCGCGCATATCGAACTCTTCCTGTTGGTAGCGCCGGGAGGCGGGGTCCAGGTGCGTCGAGGCGTACTCCACCTCACCGGTCAGCGGATGGATGAACGCACAGGTCGTCTTACCCACGCCGGACGAGATGCGCTGGGTCTCCCCGGTGGTCAGATCCAGCTGGTAGATCTGGTAGAACGGGTTGTCGTCCTGACGCTCGCTTTGCAGCACCATCTTGGTGCCGTCGTACGAGTAGTAGCCTTCGCCAGCCCGTACGCCGTCGTAGGTGAGCCTTCGGATGCGGCTGAGGAAACGCGACTCGGACGCCGCGTCGGTGGTTGATGTCTGCGGCGACGCCACTAGGCGACCGACCGCTGGCAACAACCCCAGCAGTGCAACGAGAGCGGGCAGGATGAGTTTGCGCATCGAACACCAAACGGCCGAGGACTCTGGCACGACTCGCGACAGCCGCCGCAGTCGAGCGAATGATACGGCGCGCGCTCCCGCCTGTCTCCCTTGCAGCTTCGCTGCAGTCAGCCGCAGCGGTTGCGTCGGATCGATGCGGAACGGATCTCCGGCCCCCTGCTAAGCTTCGCTAACGAGGCACCGTCCGAGATCTCCTTCGGCGGCATCTTCGTGTATCCGCGCCGCACCGCGCCCTTCGGCTTCAACGGGGGCTTCTACTACACGCGGTTGTTGTACGAGTTCTGAGGCCGGCCCGGCATGCTCGGTATTCGACTATCCGAACAGGCCTTCGTGGGGGCCGGCAAAGCCGGCCACGAACGTCACGATGACGCCGATCCATACAGCCACGTAGAGCGGCACGAAGTAGTAGCGGCGCTGCAACCATTCGGGATGCGAGATCGGCATGCCGGCGAACTTGCCACGTGGCTTGCTGGGGAAGAAGAACGTCTTGTAGGTCTCGGTGGTGGCGATCGTGTAGCCGAGCGCGCAGGAAGCAATGAGCAGGTAGTTGCCGGTGAAGTGAGCCAGCAGCCAGGCCCAGGCGGCGGCAAACAGCGGGCTGCGGAAGAACTTGAGGGTCTCGAAGCCTTCCTTCGGGGCGTCCTTCCAGGCACCGCCAAAGGCTGAGATCCAGCCGCCCGCAGCGCCGATGGTGGCGACCACGAACAGTGGATTGAGCTCGGGGCCGATCTGTTGAAAGCGCCAGATCGAGTAGGCGATGAAGATGCAGGTCGCAGCGTAGATCACCGCCACGCACAGCTGGATGGCGCGGTTCTCCACCACCTTGCCGAGCACGGCAAACTGCATCGGGATGAAGTACTTCGACTGGTCCTCGACGCGCAGGAACGTCTTCCAGAACTCCAGCAAGGCTCGCTCGCCGACATAGGTGGCACCGAAGAACACCGCAATGTTGGAGGCCATCGTCAGGTCGAGCTGCAGCACACGGTTCAGCACCAGCGCCGCCACCACACCAATCACCGTGCTACGCAGATACTTGGGCCAGGTGAAGCCCTCGTGGGGGGCGTCCTTGTACATCCCCCAGGTCGAGGTGTGGATGCCAGAGGCGAGTCCGATGAGCACCGCGCACACGTCGTTCATCGTCTAGATCCTAGCAGGACATGGTGGAAGTGTGGCGGGCCTGGTTACGGCGGGTTGGGCTACCGCACCCGAGTCATTTTCTCGAAGCCACTCTTCATCGCCGAGACGAGCAAATCGATCTCCGACGTGCTCATCACCGTTGAGATGGCTGCCGAGCATGTGTTGATCATTATCAGGCCCTCGTCAAGAAGGTGCTCGAGCAACCCCGCCAACTGGCGATTCTCCTCAGTCGTCGCCAGCGCTTCGCGGTAATTCAACGGGGGCGACTCCTTGAGATGCACTCGGAGCATCGAGCCGCCACCCGTTACACAGGCCTTCACGCCGGTGGAGCGGATGGCCTCGTCGATTCCATCAATAGCGCGCTTCGCCAGCGCGTTGACACGCCCGACCGCCGCTTCGTCGAAAAGCTCCATGGCGGCGAGCCCAGCAGTCATGGTGATCGGGTTCGCCGAAAAAGTGCCCGAATGGGGAAACAGCACGTCATCGGCGAGTGGATTCATCACATCCATCACTTCGGCTCTCCCGGCAATCGCGCCAACCGGGAACCCACCGCCAATGAGCTTTCCCATGGCGGTCAGATCAGGTGCCACGTCGTACCAGGTTTGGGCACCGCCGAATTCAGATCGGAACGTAACCACCTCGTCGAGCACAAGCAACGCACCGTCCACCTCGGTCCACTCGCGTAGCGCCGTGACGAACCCGGCATCAGCCGGCCTCAACCCGACGCGGTGAGGCATCAAGTCCAACAACACGCACGCCAGCTCACCCCTGCGCTTTTCGAGAATCGCCAGCGCCCGGTCGGGGTCGTTGAACGGGATCACGATGACGTCGGCCAAGGCCGACGCCGGTGTCCCGTATGCCACCGCAACGCTCGAGGGACCGTCGGCACTCCCCCAGTTCTGGGGCTCGGCAGTCTGACTCACCTCGGCATAGTCGTACTGTCCGTGGTACGCACCCTCGACCTTGGCGATCTTGGCGCGACCCGTGAACGCCCGCGAGGCCTTCACAGCGACCATCACCGCCTCGGTGCCAGAGTTCACGAACCGTAACTTCTCGAACCCCGCGTTGCGGCCGAGCAGATGCTCGGCGTACCGAACTTCCACCTCGGTGGCCAGCGTGAACGCAGTCCCTTTGCTGAGCTGCCCGCTCACCGCAGCGACAACGGCCGGGTGTGCATGCCCGTGGATCAGCGATGCCATGTTGTTCGCGAAGTCGATGCGCTCGACGCCCTCGATGTCGGTCACCCGACAGCCAGCAGCGTGGTCAGCGTACACCGGGTGCGGCCGCCGTAGCACAGTGTTGCGACTCACACCGCCGGGAAGAATCTCGAGCGCCCGCTGATACAGCAAGGCGCTAGCGGAGAGCTCTCGAGACTCGCTCACCCTTCTGCGTCCGCAATCGCCGTTAGGAACCGGCACCGGCGGCGACTGCGGAAGGCGCAGCCGTCCCGAGAGTCTGTACCCGTGCGTAGTCGAACAGCCCCGCCTCGTCATAGATGACGCGATCGGCGTAGCCGTCGAACCAAATCGCCTCGGGGTTTCGCCCGGCGATGCACACTTTCCCGCGCTCCGGTGCACTGGCGGCATTGCGCAGGATCTTGAAGATCACCACACCATTCTCCGTGCCGGGCACCCCCGGGATCGGCTCGTTGGTGACCGCTGCTACTTCGGTCTTGCCCTTGTAGTGCGTGATCGAGAGTCGGGCGTGCGCCTCGACACCGGACAGTCCCTTCTGCGACTCATTGAGAGTCTGCCAGGCGGTCTCGATCGGCACGTTGAACGCTTCGTAGGCGATGATGTCGCGGCCGCAGAAGAAATAGTGATTTTCGGCGCCTACCCGCTTCAGGGCCCGCTGCATGATGCGCAATGCCTCGGAATCATCGTTGATGTCCTTGATGATTGGCGACTGATTCTCAACGGTCACCCATCCTCGCGCCGTGAGGCCCTCCAGGGCACGCTTGGTTGAGTCAATCCACTTGAGTGACCCGTTCGGATTCTCGACGTAGTGCCCGTCGTCATCCTTGGTGAGGAACTCATCCGGGTGATTGAAATGCACCATCACGCGAAGACCCACGTCAGGATAGGTGTCGTGGAACGCATCGAGCATGGAGAAAAACGTCGCGTCGAAGCGATCCGGGAAAAAGGCCAATTCCTTCGTACCCAGCCGGATGGCCTCAATGCCAGCCTCGGCCAGGGCCGACAACCACGCCGCGAGCTTTCCGTTCGGCAACACCATCGGATCACCGCCGGACAACAAGACCTCGCGCAGCCGCTCACGACCAGACTCTGGATGCCGTCCACCGTTCGCATCGACGATCCTGTTGTGCGACAGGACGTAGTCGGTGACCTCGCCGATCTGAGCAAGACCCTTGCTGGAAACCGTTCCATCCTGCCGCTCGATCTCTTTGCGGCCGATCAACTCCTCGCGGTAGCAAAACCGACAATGTGCCGAACATGTCGACGTGACGTAGAGCAGACCCATCTCGTACTTGTGCAGCAGGCCCTCGACAGGGCTGTAGTCCATCTGAAACCCGGGATCCTCCGAGCCGGCAAGACTCCGCGTCTCGTCCGGGCTTGCCTTCACCAAGCGGCGCAATGGGGGACTCTGCTGGGCCAAGTCGAAGTAGTGGCGCGTCACCTTCACCGGCATCCGTGCCTCGACATCGCGCTCGGTGCCCTTGAAATCACTGAGAACGGCGAGCTCGTCCGGCGCGTAGAAGTCCCGCATGTCATCGGGTACCCGATCGCCCAGGAACGGGCTGAGACCGTTGACCGTTTGGCGATCGTAGCGGGGGCTCTCGACAGTATCGAGAAAAGCCTGTTCTCTAGCCGTCGCGGTGTAGCTGTCGGCTCTAGCCATGAGCGTGGCCTCGACTCTGGTGCTGGTTCCTAAGTTTCGCTCACCTGGCTTCAGGATCCGGGCCACTGCAGCCTGGTAAGCACATCTCGACCGAGAATGTAACACCATACGCGGTCAGCCCGTCGCAGATCGCTGAGGAGCTGTCCTGGAGCCACTACACCAGTGTTTCGTATGCCTGTTCGACGAGCTCGAGATCGCGCCGGGCAGCTTCGAGATCGAGTGCCGGGTCCGTTCCGCTACGGATGGCGTGAAGGAAATCCTCGAACATGGCGCGGTAGCCGGAGATATCGCGAATCCCCGGAAACAGGACTCGCCAGCGGCGCCCGCGAACGACGACGAACAGCCCATTGGACTCGAAGCTGATGCTACCTTCGCGCCCCCAGATGCGCGAGATGCGCAGACCCTTGAACAAAGAAGGGATTTCCCAGGAGTACAGCAGAGCACCGGCGGGTCCATCGTAGTCGAGCGTCAGCATCATGCTTCGTTCGAGACCCGCTTGCTCGCCCGGGCGACTGCCCCGTACGGCGCGCAAGGCAGGGCCCAGATTGGCCGCGAAGTTGACCCAGTGGATACCACCCTCGAAGAGCGCTCCACCGCCCGCCAGGGTCGGATCGTCGCGCCAGTCGTCGACCGCCTGGGTCTTGAGGGCGTTCAACAGGACGAAGAGAGGCTCGCCGATGTCACCCTCGGCAAGGATGTTGCGTAGACACGCGAGCAAGGGCTTGTAGAAGTAATTCTCGGCCACGAACACCCGTCGATCAGCCAGCCGCGCCGCGTTGCCGACGGCATGGAAGTCGGTGCTTCGCAGGAACGGCGGTTTCTCGACGATGACGTGCTTGCCGGCCTCCAGAGCGGCCATCGCCAGCTCGAGGTGGGAGCTGGGGGGCGTCGCCACCAGCACAACGTCGATAGCGTCGTCGTCAAGAGCGGCGGCGTAGGTGTTGTAGGCGCCCGCTCCACCGGCACTTCTGCACAGCTCAGCGCCGCGTCCGGCACTGCGACTGGCGTAGTAGCGCTCGACGCCGCCGATCCGCTTCAGCGTCGC
>Ga0315339_1000787_pt1 | contig 34293 bp, 31 predicted proteins | sample ASW17metaG_FD_204514 | JGI IMG/M metagenome (GOLD analysis project Ga0315339, IMG submission 204514) | Ammonia-oxidizing marine archaeal communities from Pacific Ocean, United States - ASW #17 | ecosystem: Environmental > Aquatic > Marine > Oceanic | place: USA: California | collected 2016-12-05 | reverse complement strand
CCTGAAGATCAGCCTTGGCCTTCTCCCGCAGCGATTTCGGCATCGCACCCGTGACGTTGGCTGTCTTGTGGACCCAACACCGCTGCTCGCGCGTGGTAGGATACCCCTCTTTCACGGCGGAAACAGGGGTTCGATTCCCCTAGGGCGTACCAACGATATCAATGGCTTGTCTCGCTATATTTCTAATCCAAGCCAATATCCGCGGCTGGCAATCATGCGCGGAACAAGGCATGGGCCCATCCAAAGCGGAATCAGGGGCTTGATCGCGCCGGCCTTACCCGTTTTTCTGGCTAAGACTAACGCTGAATATAAGACCGGTACCAGGCGACGAAGGATTTTACGCCCTCGTCGATCGAAGTGCTCGGCCGGTAACCGGTCAACTGATCGAGAAGATTGATATCGGCGTTGGTATCGGTCACGTCACCGGGCTGAACGGCCATCATGTTAACGATCGCCTTTTTGCCGAGATGCGTCTCAATTGCAGCGATTAAATCCATCAGCCCGACCGGCTCGCCCCTGCCTATATTGACAATCCGCCACGGCGCCACCGGGCAGAGTGAATCTCCCGGGACGGCCGGCACGCCCGCATCCGGGACAACATCGATGAGGCGAACCAGAGATTCGACGATGTCGTCAATGTACGTGAAATCGCGAGTCATCTTGCCCTCGCCATAAACATCGATCGGTCGACCGTCGAGGATCGCATCGACAAAGGAAAAAAGCGCCATATCGGGACGGCCCCATGGACCGTATACAGTAAAGAACCGTGCGGCAGTCGTCGGCAAATTCCACAGATGCGAATAGGCATGCGACATGAGCTCCGCCGATTTTTTGGTCGCGGCGTAATGCGACACTGGATGATTGGCACTCGTTCGCTCGCCAAACGGGCTCTCAGAATCAAGGCCGTAGATCGAACTTGTCGACCCGAGGAGAAGATGCTGGATTGACTGCTTACGGGCGACTTCCAACACATTGAACGTACCGACGAGATTGGCGTCGATATAGGCGCGGGGATTTTCGAGGCCGTATCGAACGCCGGCTTGAGCGGCGAGATGGACGACCACCTCGGGTGCAGCGGCTTTGGCTGCTTCAATCAGCCCATCATGGTCTTCCAGCATCACGATGTGAGGCGTGAACGCGTCGGACTCCTGCAAGATCTTATGACGGGCCTGCTTAAGGGCCGGATCGTAATAAGGCGTCAGACCGTCGACACCGTGGACAGTATGGCCATCGGCGAGTAGCCGCCTTGCAAGGTGAAATCCGATGAAACCGGCTGTGCCGGTAATTAATAGTCGCATGGCTCTCAATGTATTCCGCTTCTAAAATGCGCGGTCGAACTTACGGCATGCAAGGCGCTCTTGCGACCCTCAAGCGTATACGGCCTCGGTCAAACTGGATTTTTTGGTTCGGCGGCGTCGATCAATCGCAGGCTTGCCTGGCGGCGTGAGCGCCATTGATCGATCGACAGCACGCCGGCCAAATGCAGCAACCGGCCCCGGGCAGCCAGAAGCGCACGGCCCAGCGGGGTGTCGGCGGCACGAAATGCAATTGCCTTGAGCTTGCTCCCCTCACCGGTCGAGATCGAAAAACGGACATGGCCGTTTCCCACTGTGTCCGCATAGGCGATGCGATGGGCAGGAAAGGCGAAGACCGGCTCGGGGTGCCCGCTCCCAAAGGGGCCGGCCCGTTCAACCAGCGAAATCAAATCCGTACTTGCGCCGCGCGCCGTCAAAGCGGCATCAACAGCAAGGCCATTGTTCTGGCGCGCGTTCTCCACCGCTTCGCCAACAAACTCAACGAGAAAGGCGCGCAAATCACCCATCCTTGCCTTTTCGACCGTAAGACCGGCGGCCATGGTATGACCGCCACCCTTAATCAGGATACCGTGATCGAGCGCCGTGCGTACCGCCTGGCCGAGATCTACTCCTGCAATCGACCGAGCCGAGCCGGTGCCGATACCGTTTGGCTGGAACGCTATAGCGATCGCGGGACGCTGAAACCGTTCTTTCAGTCGCGCCGCGATGAGCCCGACGACCCCGGCGTGCCAACGCTCGCTTCCGCTTAGGAGAATAGGTGGGCCGGCGCCGTCCCCAATCTCGGCATCGGCTTCCGCGACAGCCTCTTCCAGCATTGCGGATTCGATCGCCTGCCTCTCGTGATTGAGACGGTCAAGTTCGGCCGCGATACGCTCGCATTCGACAGGATCGTCGCTGGACAACAGTCGCGCGCCGAGCCCGGCATCGCCGATCCTCCCACCCGCATTGATCCGCGGCCCGATCATGAAGCCGAGGTGATAGGGAGCAATGGCACCGCTCATGCGGGCACTTTCGGACAGTGCCGCCAAGCCGGGATTATTGCGAAGAGCCAGCGTTATCAAACCCTTGGCGACAAACGCACGGTTGAGCCCGACGAGCGGAACGACATCGCACACCGTCCCCAAGGCAACCAGATCGAGCCAAGTTAAGAGATCGGGCTCCAACCGACGACCGCCATACCAACCGCGTTGCCGAAGTAGCCGGTTGAGAGCAACGATTGTAAGAAACGTCAGCCCGGCAGCGCAAAGATGACCGAGACTCGATAGATCGTCCTGACGGTTTGGATTGACGATCGCTACCGCCGGCGGCAATTGCGCGCCGATCTGGTGGTGATCGATCACGACCACATCGAGGCCGAGGCCCCGAGCCATTTCAAGCGCCTCGAAACTTGTTGTTCCGCAATCGACAGCAACGACCAATTTTGTACCAGCCTCGGCGAGACTTTTCATCGCCTCGGGGTTTGGCCCGTAACCCTCAAAAAGGCGATCGGGGATATAGATCGATGGATCGATGCCCTGCCAGCGAAGAAACCGCGCCATTAGCGCCGCCGAAGTCGCCCCATCGACATCATAGTCGCCAAATATCGCGATTTTCTCGCCGGCTTCTATCGCGTCGGCAATCCGGGCGGCGAGCTCGTCCATGTCGGTCAGAGCCGAGGGATCGGGCATCAGCGATTTGAGCGTTGGATCGAGAAAGTCCGGCGCCCCGTCGGCGCTAACGCCTCTTCCGGCGAGTACGCGGGCGACCAATTCCGGCAGTTCGTGACGCTGCGCGATTGTCAGTGCCACATTCGTTGCCGGACCGTCGAGCCGCTCGTACCAACGCCGCCCGGTCAGCGAACGCTCGACTCCGAGGAATGTACGATGTTGATCGGGCTGGCTAACCGGTTCACTCCGCCACGTCGAACTTCTCGATATCCTGATGCTCGGCCTTGATCCACCGCACCGTCCCCGACGAAGAGCGCATGACCACCGTGTGGGTCGTGATCAGATTGCGCCCGAATTTCACGCCGGAAAGCATGTTGCCATCTGTCACCCCGGTCGCTGCAAACAGCACGTCGCCTCGAGCCATTTCCGACATGTCGAATTTGTGGTCGACATCATCAACGCCCATGCGATTGGCCCGCTCGCGTTGCTCGTTGGAGTCGATCACAAGCCGGCATTGCATCTGCCCGCCAATGCAACGCAGCGCGGCCGCGGCTAACACTCCCTCGGGGGCACCGCCGATGCCCATATAGATGTCGATACCAGTCTCGTCCGGTTCAGTTGTATGGATGACGCCGGCGACATCGCCGTCGCCGATCAGCCGAATAGCCGCGCCGGTGGCGCGTACGTCGTCGATAATGCGCGCATGACGCGGCCGATCGAGGATACAGGCGGTGATCTCATTTACCGGCACGCCCTTGGCCGCGGCAAGCGCGCTGATATTCTCGGCTGGCGTCGCATCGAGATCAATAAGCCCAGGCGAATACCCTGGTCCGATCGCGATTTTCTGCATGTATGAATCCGGAGCGTTGAGCAGACTTCCGTCATCGGCAATGGCAATAACCGCCAGCGCGTTTGGCAGATTTTTCGCGCATATCGTCGTACCTTCAAGCGGATCAAGGGCGATATCGACCTTGGGTCCCTTCTTCGTGCCAACCTCTTCGCCGATGAAGAGCATCGGTGCTTCATCACGCTCACCCTCGCCAATGACGACCGTCCCGTCGATCGGCAACCGATTGAGTTCCTGGCGCATCGCGTCGACCGCGGCCTGATCAGCCGCCATTTCATCACCCCGGCCTCGTAACCGCGCCGCGGCAACCGCCGCCCGTTCGGTAACTCGGACAAGCTCTAGCGTCAGAACCCGGTCAAGACTGGGACCGTGCTTGGTGAATCTCACCGGCTCATTCATATCGATATCTCCCCCCGACGGCCGTCAAAACCCGTCAGCTTAACTGTTCTATTCTTATCATCTGCGGTGCACCGGCGATATGTCCGTCACGCAAGATATCCGCAAGCGCCTCGCGGATCGCGTCCTCGGTCGTCTCATAGGTGATCAGAATCACTGGCTGCGGCGCCTCGGGCACGGAGCCTCCCGGCGCCGACAAGCGCGGCGCCCGATGCCTCTGAACAATCGATTCCAGTGAAATATTGTGGTCCGCCATGCGCTTGGCAATCGCCGCGAAGGCGCCCGGCCGGTCGAAAACAGACAGGCGGATATAGTAACCGCCCTCGTGCAGCCGGATACCGGCACGTCGATAGGGCTCAAGCTTGGACACCGGCCGCCCGAAGGTTCCGACGCGATCACCACGGGCAATATCGGCGATATCGCTGATCACCGAGGAAGCTGTCGCGTCGCCGCCAGCACCTGGGCCGGAAAGCACCAATTGCCCGACGAAATCAGCTTCCACCGCGACGGCGTTGGTCACACCGTCGATCCGGGCGATGGCCGACGATTTGGGCACCATGGTTGGGTGGACCCGCTGCTCGATTCCGGACTCGGTCCGGCTTGCCACGCCGAGAAGCTTGATCCGATAGCCAAGTTCGTCGGCCGCCTCGATATCGGCCAAGGTAATTGACGAAATTCCCTCGACGTAGATGGAATTCGCATCGACCGTCGTGCCGAAGGCGATGGCGGTCAGAAGCGCAAGCTTATGGGCGGCGTCATGCCCCTCGATATCGAAAGTCGGATCGGCCTCAGCATAGCCGAGTTCCTGCGCCGCGGTCAGACACTCGGCGAACGAGGCACTGTCTTCTTCCATCCTGGTCAGGATATAGTTACAGGTGCCATTTAGAATCCCATAAACTCGGCTGACCGTATTGCCGGCAAGGCCCTCGCGGAGCGTCTTGATGATTGGGATGCCGCCGGCCACGGCCGCCTCGAAATTGAGGCTGACCCCGGCGTCTTCAGCCTGACGGGCAAGCGCCAACCCGTGCTCTGCCATGAGTGCCTTATTGGCGGTTACAACATGCTTTCCCGCTGCCAAAGCCGCTTTAATCGAGTCGAGCGCGATCCCGTTGGCGCCCCCGATCAGTTCAACAAAGACATCGATTCCGGGGTCGCGGGCGAGCGCCATCGGATCGTCGAACCACTTCAGGCCGCCCAGATCGACGCCGCGATCCCTATTGCGATCTCGCGCCGAAACACCCGATACCGAGATCGGCACACCGCAGCGCACGGCAAGATCACTACCGTGGCACTCGATAAGACCCACGAGCGAGGAACCGACTGTTCCCAGACCGGCGAGACCAATCCGCAAGATATCTGGCATTAAACGTGCTCCAAGGGCGAAAGATCAGCGCCCTGCGCTGGCCATGGGAACGACGTTGTGCAGTGTTTTGTCGGCCGTTTCAAGGAACCGGCGGACGTTACGGGCCGCCTGACGAATACGCTGCTCATTCTCGACCAGGGCGATACGCACGTATCCGTCGCCGTGTTCGCCGAACCCGATGCCCGGCGCCACCGCGACGTCGGCTTTCTCGATAAGCAGTTTGGCGAACTCAAGCGAGCCGAGACCTCGAAATTTCTCCGGAATCGGCGCCCAAGCAAACATCGACGCGCGAGGGGCAGGAATATCCCATCCCGCCCGGCCAAAACTTTCGACCAACGCATCGCGACGCCGCCGATAGGTTCCGCGCATTTCGGCAACACACTCCTGGGGGCCATTGATCGCCGCTGCCGCAGCCACCTGAATCGGCGTAAAGGCACCGTAGTCGAGATAGGATTTCACGCGACCGAGCGAAGCAATCATACGATCATTGCCAACCGCGAACCCGACTCTCCAGCCGGCCATTGAGTAAGTCTTCGACATCGACGTGAATTCGACGGCGACATCGATCGCGCCGGGCACCTGGAGGATCGACGGCGGCGGGTTGCCATCGAAATAAACCTCGGAGTAAGCCAGATCAGAGAGCAATATCAGTTCGTTGCGGCGCGCAAAACTGACAAGATCTCGATAAAAATCGAGATCGGCAACAACCGCAGTCGGGTTTGACGGATAGCAGACAACGACGGCGAGCGGTTTGGGGATGGAATGGATGACGGCCCGCTCGAGCGCATGAAAGAACTGGGCGTCGGGTTCCGCCGGCAGTGAGCGGATCACCCCTCCGGCCATCAGGAAACCGAAGGCATGGATCGGATAACTCGGATTGGGACATAGAACGACATCGCCTGGCGCGGTTATCGCATGGGCGATATTGGCGAACCCCTCCTTCGAACCGATTGTGACGATCACCTGGCTATCGGGATCGACCTTCACACCGAAGCGGCGATCGTAATAACCGGCCTGGGCCTTGCGCAATCCGTTAATGCCACGCGAAGCCGAATAGCCGTGGGTATCCTCGCGACGGGCGGTTTCAGCAAGTTTCTCGACAATATGGCGCGGCGTCGGCAGATCGGGATTGCCCATGCCGAGATCGACGATGTCGGCGCCAGCGCCACGCGCGCCGGCCTTCAGACGATTAACCTGCTCGAAAACATAAGGCGGCAGGCGCCGCACGCTATAAAAATCGCTCATTATCCCAGTCCATAAGTCAGAATTTCGTCGTCATAGCCTATTTTTTGAGCTTTTGTGACTCCTTCGGCGTATCAAACCAATGTACCATTGAAGCAATTACCAATTTTTGCTTGCCGTGCGGCAAATCCCCGCGAAACAGGCTTGGTTATTGCGACCCGTGACGTTTGGCAAGCGCGTTAAGATCCGCAATCAGTTTCGCCCGCTCGTCGGCTGTTAAAAGGTCACGAGTTGGTTCGGGCGCCGGTATATTGACGTTTGGATAGCCATCATCCTCCAGGGCGACAACGGGCGGCGCGGTTGAAGTCGGCGACTGTGGAGGAACCGGAAGAGGCTCGGCCACGGGCACAGAGACCCGGCCGGCCGGCAGTGTAGCAATAACCGAATTCGCCGACGATGCAGACGCCGCCCCCCGCGCCGGAGGCGCCACGGGATCGTCTGGTGCATACGCCGCCTCGCTTAGAACCAGCGGGTCCGCGGTTGCAATAGCCACAGTTTCTTCAAGCGGCTGGAACTGATTGCTGCTCGAACCGGATAATTGTGCGCAACCGGCAGCGGCCAATGACAGGACCGTCATGCAAGTGACCGAAGCAAGAAAGCTCCCGCAACGTCGCATCCTCGCTATCGTCGCCATCACCGGCCCAACATTTCAAAGCGAATTAGTCGAAACTTTAATCATGGACCTGTATAGCCCCATTGACGCAGCCTACCGACTTATTATGTCGAAAAAGCGGATAAATGCCTCGCAATCCAACGATATGTGCGTTCGGAAGCACCATGGCCAAAGACCATAACAGTCACGGGACAAGTTTCAGCACCAAGAGTACTGAAACTTTTGCCGACAATCTGGAGCGCTTCGTCGAGGAAGCCGGCAAGGTTGCGTCCGCCTATTGGGGACCACGCGTGTATGGCAATGCGACAAGCGATTTTTCGGATACGTTCGGTGAAATCGTCAAGACATTTGCAAGGGTCGGCGAATCCTTGCTTGCCGAGCCGGAGCGAATTGCTGCGCCGCAAAACAAACTTTTCGCTGACCTTATAAATCTTTGGAGTAACCCCTTAAAGCGGATGATTGGCGTACCCGCCGCGCCCGCCGTCGAGCCCAAGCCACGTGACCGCCGCTTTAACGACCCGGAATGGTCAGAGAATCAATTTTTCGACTTTATCAAGCAGGCTTACCTGATCACCACCCGCTTTGCCGAAGAACTCGTTGAACGCACCGACGACCTCGATCCACATACACGCCACAAGGCGGCGTTCTATGTCCAGCAGATCGCCAATGCTCTGGCGCCGTCTAACTTTATTCTGACCAATCCAGAGCTTCTCCGCGAGACCCTGGCCTCCAACGGCGAGAATCTGATTCGCGGTATGCACATGCTCGCCGAGGACATCGAGGCTGGCGGCGGCGAACTCAAAATCCGCCAAACCGACACTGGAGATTTCCAGGTCGGCAAGAACATTGCGACGACGCCCGGCAAGGTGATCCACCAAAACGATCTCTGCCAGCTCATCCAGTATCGGGCGACGACAACGACCGTTTTCAAGCGCCCGCTTCTCATCGTCCCGCCCTGGATCAACAAATACTATGTGCTCGATCTCAATACGAAAAAATCATTCATCCGCTGGGCCGTCGCGCAAGGGCATACGGTCTTCGTACTATCCTGGGTGAACCCCGACGAGACGCTTGCTCACAAAAGCTTCGAACACTACATGCGCGAAGGAATCTTCGAATCACTCGACGTGATCGAAAAGATTACCGGCGCCGGCGGCATCAATGCCGTCGGATATTGCGTCGGCGGCACCCTTCTGTCGATCGCACTCGCCTATGGGGCAGCGACCGGAGACCAGCGCATCAAGTCGGCGACGTTCTTGGCGACACAGGTCGATTTCACCCATGCCGGCGATCTCAAGGTCTTTGTCGACGAAGACCAGATTGCCAGTCTTGAAGATAAGATGCACGCGCGCGGCTATCTTGAGGGCTTAAAAATGGCGCAAGCCTTCAATCTCCTGCGCGCCAACGACCTCGTCTGGCCCTATTTCATCAACAATTACTACAAGGGACGATCGCCCCGGCCTTTTGATTTGCTCTTTTGGAATTCCGACTCGACGCGTATGCCGGCCGCCAACCACGCCTTTTATTTGCGTTACTGCTATCTCGAAAATCGGCTGGCGACGGGGACGATGGAGATCGCCGGCATCCGCCTCGATCTGAAAAATTCCAAGATCCCGACCTATAATCTGGCAACGCGTGAGGATCACATCGCGCCAGCCCGCTCGGCATTCTACGGTGCCTCATTGTTCGGCGGCAAAGCGAAATTCGTTCTGTCGGGCTCCGGCCATATCGCCGGAGTCGTCAATCCACCGAACGCCAAAAAGTATCAGTATTGGACTGGTCCGGCGCCCAAGGGCGATGGCTACGACAAATGGTTGGAGAAGACCAAGGAGCATCCCGGCTCCTGGTGGCCGCACTGGCAAGACTGGATGGAGGCGCTTAATGGGAGCCGCATCAAGGCGCGACGAATTGGCGGCGGCAAATTCAAACCGATCGAGGACGCGCCGGGGAGCTACGTCAAAGTGCGTGCGTGAACCTTTTTACAAATGGCTGCCACGGTTACCCTGCTGACCCCTTCGAGATGTCCCAGCCCAAATGTTCCGATAGCGAGCGAACCATGTCCTCGATCCTCTCGATTGGTATGTCAGCCTTTCTTGCTGCCTGTTCAATGTGATCGCGGGAAAGCGGCTCGGCCGGGTCAAGCACGGGCTCGAACCAATCGAGGTTTTCCGTGTACAGGATCCGGCCAAATTTGGAATGCATTTCACCAAGCATATTGCAGGCCCAGCCGCGCTCCCTTGCCACCAATCCAGGATCGACAGCGCGCTCCCTGAGTAGCGTGCACGTCGACTTGTCCGGCCACTTCTCGGCCAGGATTTGAAACGCAGTGATACGGACTTCTTCGTCCTTATCCTCGAAAGCACGTTCGATGAGCAATTTGCTCTTTGCGTCGTCCGGCCAGTTGCCCGCTAGAGCCTCAAGCGCGGCTTCACGAACCTCACCGCTCTCATCCTCGACAGCGCGTTCGATGAGCAATTTGCTCTTTGCGTCGTCCGGCCATCTGGCCGCTAGAGTCTCAAGCGCGGCTTTACGAACCTCACCGCTCTCATCCTCGACAGCGCGTTCGACAAGCAATTTCCGCGCCGCCTCGTCCTGCCACTCTATGGCTATTTCCTCTAGTGCCCTGATACGGGGGCGGGCGGTCTCGTCACCGACGGCGCGCTTGATGAGCAGTTCGCGCGTTGTCGCATCCGGCCAATTTCTAGCCAGGAGCCACAGAAATGTTCCGCGGGCGCCGCCATCTTGGTCCTGAACAGCGCGCTCGCTAAGCAGTTTCCGCGTCAATTCGTCCGGCCACCTCTCGGTCAGGCATCGAAGTGCCCATCCACGGGACTCGCCGCTTTCGTCTTCAACGGTACGTTCGGCAAGCAGCTTGCGCAATGCACCGTCGAGTTATGCCCAAAAGTTGGTGACGGCGTGTTCAGGCGGCTTGGTTAAGTTGCTTGATCCCGTCTCTGAACTCAACCCCTTTGATCACTTCGGGCATCTTGTTGGTCCTCCACAGCGCTTCGGCTGACCAGTTCACGTGTCGCCGCGTCAGGCCATGTCTCTGCCATTACTTCAAGCGTGATGACTCGCGTTTCTTTGTCCTCGATGAAGCGTTCGGTGAGCAGCTTTCGCGTTGCCGCGTCCGGCCACTTGTCGGCAAGCGCCCCAAGCGCGGTGACACGAACCAGTGCCTCCTTGTCCTCGACAGCGCGTTCGGTGAGCAAACCGCGCGTGCCCCCGTCGGAAAACTTGTCGGCCAATTCTTCAAGTGCGGTGTCGCGGCAGTATTCGTCTTCATCCTCGACGGCGAGTTCGCTGAGCAGATTGCGTGTGGCCTGGTCAGGCCACACCTCCGCCAGCACCCGAAGCGCGACGCTGCGGTCAGGGCCGTACACGTCCCTGGCGGCGAGTTCGCTGAGCAGCTTGCGTGTGGCCTGATCAGGCCACACCTCGGCCAGCGCCCCAGGCGCGTCGCTGCGGTCGGGGCGGTACAGATCCCTGACGGCGAGTTCGGTGATCAGCTTGCGCATCGCCTCGTCCGGCCACCTTTTGGCCAGCGCCCGAAGCACATCGCGATCGTTGACGTCGTGTTCGCCTTGGAGCGCGCGTTCGGTAAGATGCGTTCGCTCGGTTTCGTCCGACATTTTCGTTTCCAACGCCTTGTGCGCCAACGGCGATAGTAGGCACCATTTCATATACCCTTGGTTGCGCCAACTAACACCTTAATCACGTGTCGACTAGCTGGCGCTAAAAAAGTCACCAAAATTCCTCCGTCCGAGATTGGCAACGGCATTGAACGCGTTCTGGCAGACGCAGTCGTGCCGCCTCGTTTCCTCTGAATGCTTGAATATGAACGGAGACGGCAGGGATCGACGATCAGCTCAGTACCCCGGCCCTCGTGCCGATATTGGCCAAACATCCTCGACCACATCATTGCGAACGCAGACGAGCCAATCGTGCAGGTTGAAGGTCGGGTCGACGTGGCCCGGGATGAGATGGATCTGGTCGCCGACCCGCAAGCGCGGCCCATCCGCGTCAATCGCGACAACCATATGCTCATCCGCCTGGCCAGCGATTTCCAGCCCGCTCATACCGAAAACCTGAGCGGGACCGGAGTCATTGCTGTGCGCCTTGTGCCCGGCATCAAGCACAGCACGATCCGTGCCGTTGGCGCTGATCACGGTCGACAAAAGAAACAGGCTGTGCCCGAACGTTGCGGTTGGCTTTCCGCCGCCATCCAATATCCTCGCATAATCGGCATCGAGGAAAGCATATGAGCCTGCCTGCACCTCTGTGAACAGACCACTGTCGCGCTCGAAGGGGTAGCTTCCAGTGCCGCCGCCCGTCACCCAATCGCGATCGAGCCCAACCTTGCGAAATGCCTCTTTGGTAAGCCGAACGCCTTCAACAGTCTTGCTCGACGCCTGCTCTCGTTCTTCAAAGGTTCGCCTGTGCTGGGCCGACCCGAAATAGGCTTGGAGCCCGGCAAACTTCAAACCACCCGCGCCATCTATCTGTTCGGCTAGGACCGCCGCCGCGTCGCCTGGAGCAACTCCGCAACGGCCGCCGCCGACGTCGATCTCGACCAGAACCGACAACTCAACCCCGGCGCCGAGTGCGGCTTGGCTGAGCAATGGAACCACATCGGAATTGTCGCAGCACACGGCGATTTCGGCCTGCCGTGCCAGCCCGCACAGGCTCGCAAGCTTTTTCGACGAGACGATTTCATTGGAAACCAGAACATTGCCAATGCCACCCTCTACCATCGCAACGGCCTCGGACACTTTCTGACAACAGACCCCGACGGCCCCCGCCGCAATCTGTCGCTTGGCGATCTCGACGCATTTATGGGCCTTGGCGTGCGCCCGCAAACGGACCCCGGTTCCGGCGAGTTCGGTTTCCATGACCGCAAGATTGCGCTCGAAGACATCCAGATCGAGAACTAGCGCCGGCGTCTCGACCTGCGCGAGCACCATCCTGGGTTCAGCCGGTCGAAAACTCGTCATTTGCAAAACCGGCTAGCCACCTTCGCCAGCGTCCTCACGGCGCCGTCCGAGCATCCGGCTGATCCATGGCCACACCGCCGGCACGACCAATGCCGCGGCGGCGGCAATCAGAATGCCGAGAGTCAGCGGGCGCTCCCAGAGGAATGCCCAACTGTCATTGTTGATCAACAGCGCGCGTCGCAGGTTTTCTTCCATCATGCCGCCGAGAATATATCCGAGGATCATTGGCGCCATTGGAAAACCGAGGAGGCGAAGAAAAACAGCCCCAACCGCGAATATCACCATCATGTGGATGTCGAAAGTGTTGAAACTGACGAAATAGACCCCGATCAACGAAAAGAAGAAAATCAGCGGCAGAAGGAAACGGCCCGGGATCGCCAGGATTCGCGCGATATAGGGTATGAGCGGCAGATTGAGAACGAGCAGAATGATATTGCCGATCCACATGGATATAATCACCGACCAGAATATTTCCGGCTGATCGATATAAAGGCGCGGGCCCGGCTGGATACCATATGAAATGAACGCGCCGAGCATGATCGCCGTCGTGCCCGAGCCCGGAATACCAAGCGTCAGCAGCGGGACGAACGATCCTGTCGCGGCGGCATTGTTCGCCGATTCGGGCGCAGCAAGCCCGCGAATGGATCCTTTACCGAACTCGGCCCCTTTCTTCTGGCCGGCAATGCGCTGTTCGGTTCCGTAGGCGAGGAAGCTTGCGATCGTTGCGCCGGCGCCGGGAAGAACGCCGATCAGAAATCCGAGGATCGACGAGCGGCCGATGACCGGGACAATTTCCTTAACCTCGCTGGTCGAGAGCGCCATCGAACCGATATTGCGCTGGGCATCCATTTCGCGGCGGCGGTCCTCGTCCGACTTAGGTCTCAAGACACCAAGCAGCGCTTCGGACAGCGCGAAGGTCGCCATCGCCAGAAGCAGGAAGGAAATGCCGTCAAGCAAATCAAGCATGCCGAAGGTAAAGCGCTGAACGCCTTGGGTTTGATCGGTGCCAACCGTTGACAGCATCAGCCCAAAGACGGTCATGAGCAGCGCCTTGAGCACCTGGCCCTTGCCCGCGAATGCAGCGACGGCGGTCAGGCCAAGGACCATCAGCGCAAAATAATCGGTCGAGTGGAACGATAGCGAAACCGCGGCAAGCGAGGGCGCAGCGACCAGCAAGAGGATCGCGCCGATGACGCCGCCCGAAAACGAGGAATAGGCGGCGATCGCCAGCGCCTTGCCGGCACGGCCCGAGCGGGCAATGGGATAGCCGTCGAACGATGTAGCAACCGTGGAAGCGACACCGGGCGCATTAATTAGGATCGACGAAGTCGAACCGCCGAAAATCGCGCCGTAATAAACCGCCGCCATCAGGATAATGCCAGTCGAGGGCTCGAAGCTGATTGCGATCGGGATCATCAACGCGATCGCCGACATCGGCCCGAGGCCGGGGAGCATTCCGATGAACGTCCCGACCAGGCACCCAATCATAACAAAAATCAGGTTCTGTAATGTCAGAGCCGTCGTGATGCCGATCAAGATACCTTCAAGCACTGCCGATCCCCCACAAGAAGCCGAGCCACGACTGGGGGTTGGGCCACGGCGCGACGTAGATATCGAGTGCCTGCGTCATCAGAAGCCAGAACGCGACGACGAGCGGGACGGAGGCAAGAATGAGAATCAGGGGATTGCGCTCGCCAAGCACGATATACCCGGTCATCAAGAATATCGTCGTCGAGGGAATGAAGCCGAGCGAGCGAATTGTGAAACCGTAGAAGATCGTCAAACCGATCATCCAGGCGCCGACACCCCAGTTGTAGCCCCTGAGATCGAGCTTTTCACTTTTCCCTGAAAAAACGAGAATTGCCAGCGAAAGGCCGATGCCGAGAAAGCCAAGCGCCTCGGGCATGGTCTGCGCGTTGAAGGCATGCGTCTTCTGAAACGGCAGCATCCTGATGCCGTAAGACAGGTACAGATAGGCCGAACAGAAAAGAAGAAGGAGTAGCCCGCCTATTCGGTCCTTCGTCAACATCGCTCGCCCTTTCAAAACTGAAATCGGAGCGCACTGAAATGCGCTCCGATAGTTTCGCAGGTTTTTCGTAAAAAGCCGACTTCAGATCACAGGAAGCCGAGTTCTTTCATCAAGCTGCCAATCTGTTCTTCCTGATCAACAAGAAAAGACTCGAAGTCGTCGCCAGGATTGTAGATCTCGACCCAACCATTGCGCGCCCGCACGTCTTCCCATTCATCGGTTTCGTACATCGCGTCAAGCGCCGCGATATAGGCTGCCTTCGTGTCGTCGGGAAGCCCCGGCGCCGCGAAGAACCCACGCCAGTTGACAAATTCGGCGTCCGCGCCCTGCTCCTTGCAGGTCGGATGATCGGGGAAGTCGGGAAGACGCTCGGCGGAAGTCACGCAAAGAATGTTGACCTGCCCCTGATTGGCCATTTCGGCGGCTTCGGAAAAGCCGGTTGAAAGAGCTTGGATTTCTCCAGACAGGAGACCGGCCATAGCCTTGCCGCCAGCGTCATAAGGAATGTACTTGACGTTTGACGGATCGGCTCCGGACGATTTCATGATCATCGCCGCGATCAGATGATCCATACCACCAGCCACGGAACCGCCACCGATCGCCACTGCGCTCGCGTCGGCAGTATAAGCTGCTGAAAGGTCACTGAATGTCTTGATATCGCTATCGGTGTTCGAGACCATTGCGCCATAGTCACCAATCGTGCCGGCAACCAAGGTCAGATCGCGAAAGCTCTGCGGGAACACGCCCTGCAGTGAGCGGATTACGATCGGCGTGGAATTCACCATCAGCGTTCCGTGTTGCTGATCGGCAGTCTCGATCAGATGCGCGATTGCTTTACCGCCTCCGCCACCGGACATGTTTTCAAAAGTCGCTGAGCCAACAATGCCGGCTTTGGTCAGTGCTTCGCCGGTTCCCCGGGCAGTTCCGTCCCAGCCGCCACCGGGGCCACCAGGGATAAGGAAATGCAGGGCATCTACCTCGGCCGCCGAAACCTTGTCGGCGGGGCCAAAGGCCAGGGCGGCCGTGGCAACCACGGCAAGTGTCAGATAACGCGTCTGTCTAATCTGTTTCATTGGAATCCTCCCAATTGACGGGCGACTCCGGGTCGCCCAAGGTTTAATAGGAGCATATGAAACTGACACTAACCTGTCACAATCAACTATCACTGGCGGTGCTATGCGTTTCTTGTTGATCGAAGACAGTGTGAATCTGGCCAATGCAGTCGTCGACCGCTTGGGTCTAGACGGCCATGCTGTCGATCTCGCCTTGGATCTCAAGACCGCCGGAGCCTTTCTCGCCACGACCGGATACGACCTGATATTATTGGATATAATTTTGCCGGACGGCGACGGCAGAACGTTCCTTAAGGCGCACCGGGACAGTGACAATGATACACCGGTAATCGTCTTAACCGCGCGATCGGAAGTTTCCGACCGGGTCGGCGTGTTGGATCTTGGCGCCGACGACTACATCACCAAGCCATTTGAATTTTCTGAGCTAGAGGCTCGTTGTCGCGCGGTTTTACGCCGCCATGGCGGTGCCGCGAAAAACGAGCACCGAATCGGCGATACCGTTTTCGACGCGCTGGCTGGCACATTGAATATCGCCGGGCGTGTTGAGCATTTGCGCAATCGCGAGATGCGTCTCCTTGAGGTGTTTTTTTCCGCGCCGGAGCGCATATTCTCCAAACATCATCTCGTTGATCGTCTGTTCTCACTAAATGAAGAAGCCTCGGAGAACGCGATTGAGGTCTATGTCGGACGGTTGCGCAAGAAGCTTGAGGGATCCGACGTTCGCATCGAAACCGTCCGCGGGGTCGGTTACCGGATGTCGACGGATTGAAACATGGCGAACATAAGAGAGATAGGGTCGATCTGGCGTCGCCTGACGATACAATTGCTTGCCGTGGCGGCACTCTTGTCCTTTCTGCTTTATCTCGCCGTGCGCACCTTCGCCGGTCAAGCCGCCGAAGACACGCAAGACAAGATCCTTGCCGCCTCGGCGACCTCGATCGTCGACGAGCTTAGATCGGAACGAGGCGAGGTCGCGCTCGACATTCCCTATTCTTCCTTGTCGATGCTCGGAGCAATAAGCGATGACCGCGTGTTCTATCGGGTTGTCGTCGACGATGCGACGCTGACCGGGTACAATGATTTGCCAATACCATCGACCCAACTCGACCCTGGACAACCCTGGTTTTCTACCGAGGCCTATCGCGGGGAAGACGTCAGAGCGGCCGCCGTGAAGCGGGTGGTCAGTGTTGACGGCCAGCCCTTGGAGGTCGTTGTTGTCGTGGCTCAGACGCGACTTGGGCTTCAGGCAATATTTGCCAGAGTGTCGACAACAGCGGCTGCCGTCGGTCTGGGTTTCTTCGCAATCGCCGTTGCGCTCAGTCTGTTTGCCGGTGCCAGTGCTCTTCGGCCGGTGAGCCGGCTCGCTCAAGCCGTCCGTCATCGGGGGCCGCAAGATCTCCGGCCAATTCAGGCCGAAGCGCCGAGCGAGCTGGTGCCGCTTCTTTCTGCGTTGAATAGCTTCATGGACCGGGTCAGCGCGTCGCGCGCCAGGTCCGAGGACTTCATCGCGGAGGCAGCGCACCGCATACGAACGCCTCTTGCGACGGTCAGAACTCAGGCGGAAATCGCCCTGCGGCGGGTTGAGCGACCTGAAAACAAGAAGACCCTTCGCGAGGTTATTCGTGCGGTCGATGAAAGCTCGCGTTCCGCCGGCCAGCTCCTCGATCATGCGATGGTGGTTTATCGTGTCGATCATTTGGAACAATCAAAGGTCGACCTTGTCGAAATGGTGCGGGAGGTAAAGAAACGTGTCGATCCGACGGCCGAGCTCAAGGACATCAAGCTCATAATCAACGCTCCGGACGATCCGTGTCCGATCGACGGCGATCCTATTCTTCTCCAGAATGCGCTCCGAAACGTTATCGACAACTCCGTCAAATATTCGCCCAGCGACACCGTAATTTGCGTCGACGTCACGAATGGCGACGGAAACGTTACGGTCACCGTGCTCGATGAAGGACGCGGATTCGAGAACAGCGACCTCGATGCTTTGAAGCATCGGTTCAGCCGTGGCCCCAATGTTTCCGATGTGGTCGGCTCCGGCCTCGGCCTGACCATCGCCGATGAAGTCGTGCAAGCCCATGGTGGCACACTCGAACTCGCCACAAACTCCAAAGGAACCGGCGCATGCGTCTCCCTGGTTTTCCCGCGCTACTAACTTTATTCGCGTTGATTACCGCGCCTTCGGCGACAGCCTTCGAAATTGAAGGCGAGCGCCTATTCGAGACCGGTACCGGCGCCACCACACTACGCGTCATCTCAACGGCGGATCTCGAGATATTCGCGCCATTGATCGGCGCCTTTCAGGCTGAAAACCCGAACCTCAATGTTCACTACACCTTGGTCGGCAGTAGCGAATTGATGCGAGCGCTTTACAACGAAGGCGCACAGTTCGACGTCGCGATATCATCGGCGATGGACCTGCAAACCAAACTGGCGAACGATGGCTTCGCTCGAACTTACCGCTCGACGCAGACGACCGCCCTACCCGATTGGGCGCGTTGGCGGGACCAGGTGTTCTCATTCACTCAGGAGCCAGCAGTTCTCATTGTCTCGCGGAAGAGCCTGGATGGTTTGGAGATGCCGGTGAATCGCCAGGATTTGATTTCGCTATTGCGCGACAATCCGGATCGATTCAATGGTCGCATTGGTACCTATGATATCAGGCAAAGTGGCCTTGGGTATCTGTTCGCAACCCAGGACTCGCGAAACTCGGATTCCTTCTGGCGGCTGACGGAGGTCATGGGCCGGCTCGATGCGAAGCTCTATTGCTGCTCAGGCGAGATGATCGCGGATGTCGCCCGCGGTGACCTGGCGCTCGCCTATAATGTTCTGGGCAGCTATGCCACCTCCCGCCTAGAGACCGAAAGCGGTCTGGATCTTGTGCTTCTCGAGGATTATTCGACAGTCATGCTGCGAACCGTACTCATTCCCGCGACTGCCGAGCGAGTCGTTGAGGCCGGTACCTTTGTCGATTTCCTTACCGCCTCGCAGACCCGTCCACTGATCTCCCAATTAACCGGCCTGCCGCCCCTCGATCCTGACGCCATTGCCGGCCAAGCAGCCTTCCGCCCTATCCGGCTTGGGCCCGGACTGCTGGTTTATCTAGACCAGATAAAGCGGGAGACGTTTCTTCGAGAATGGACCAGCGCCATTGATCAACCATAGAAAGGCTAAGCTGGCGACTACCGCAATTTCGACAAGAGCCCGGCGGTCGGATAGGAATCGGCCGGCAGGCCAAGCTTCAATTGTACGTCCCTGACTGCCGCCCGCGTCTGCCGACCGATAATCCCGTCGATCTTGCCGACGTCATAGCCGCGCTTCGATAGAGCCCTCTGCAGTTGCTTAGTCTGCGCGGCACCGAGCGCGTCGACGGCCGACCTGCCGCGCCCGACGCGCGGCGCACCGGCAAGCCGCGTCGCGAAATAAGCGGCCGTTGTCGAATAGACCAGCGAGCCGTTCCATTCGAGATAAACGTCGAAATTTTCGTAGGCGAGGAACGCCGGGCCGTTTCGTCCCATCGGCAGGAGCAGCGATGCCGGTAAATTATCCCTCGGTAACGCGTCACCGTGCGCTGCCTCGACGCCCCATTCGATCCATTGTGAGTGGGGGTGTTTGATGGCGATGTCGGCTTGCTCCCAGGGAAGTTTTCTTGGAACCGTGACTTCCCGCAGCCAAGGCTCGCCGCGCCGCCAACCGAGATGGGCCATGTATTTTGCCGCAGATGCAAGCGCATCCGGGGAACTCTTCAAAAGATTCACCCGGCCGTCGCGATCGGCGTCGACGCCGAATTCGACGTAGTGCATAGGCAGGAACTGGAGCTGGCCGAGTTCGCCGGCCCAAGGCCCGCGCATCTCACTGGGCTTCAGATCACCACGATCGATAATCTTTAACGCCGCGAGAAGCTGCTCTCGAAATAGATCGGGCCGTCGGCAGTCATAGGCGAGCGTCGCCAAGGAGTTCAGCGTCGGTCCGTTGCCGACATTGGCACCGAAGTCGGTCTCAAGACCCCAGAAGGAGCAAAGAACCGGCCCCGGGACTCCAAATTGATCCTCGATCCCGCCGAACATCGACTTGAATTTCTTGAGATTGCCCCTGCCCTGATCGAGCCGATATTGGGCCACCATCCGGTCGGAAAATTTGAGGAAAGTCTGGGAGAAGACCCCTTGCGACCGATCCTTCCTGACGATCGCCGGATCGAAACGAATTCCGCGCAGTCCAGCCGCGGTAGCCTGCCGCGAAATACCAGCGGCCGCGGCGTCGCGCTTAAAGCTTTCCAGCCATCCCTTAAAGCTCCCCTCGGGGTGGCATTTTTGGGCCAATGCTGGGCTAGTAAGCATTGCCCCGACGAGAAGCGTTGCGACCAATACCGCGCTGCCCAAATTGTGTTGCCTGATCATGAGCCACAGCCTTCCGATTCTGTGCGCCCCCCAGGCAATTATATGGGGCGCACACGCAAGGAGGAAGCCCCAGGTAACTAGCAAATGATTGAATTTTAACTTGCGGACCCCACGATACGTGAGGGGCGCTCCTTGCTAGTAAACCATCGCGAAGTCGAACTCGCACCGAGACAATCAAAAATGCTTGTTCTGCGACGTGATTTGTTGCATCTGCGCTTGCCGCCCCCGAAGCTGCGTTTGAAGCTTTAGTCGCCGAACTGGTGAACGAGCGGTCAAGAGTTCTTTTCTTACGGCATGGATTTTTTGGTGCTGCCGATTGGGCACCCGCAGACCCTCCGGGGTCAAAATTACACCTGTCACCTCCGCCGGCTTACGAAATTTGCTCCGCTCCTTCGCCACCTTGTAATGGTGCCCATGTCTTTGAAGCGTTTTTTTGATCTCCCAGACTACGGCCTCAGGTACCACGGCACCGGAGATCGTTAAATCGTCCGCATAAACACTCAAGCTGCAACCAGCATCCTCGACGAGGCAAGCTATCTCCTCCCACATGTCAATGTAGCAAAGGTAGGCCAAAATCGGACTGCATGGGCTTCCCTGCGGCAGCGCATTATTGTGCGTGACAATGCCCTTTAGTATTGCAGCCACGTCAGGCGAACACTGCATCCGCTTGTGAAAAAACCAAATGGCTTTATTCGCAGTACAGCTTGGAAAAAAATCTTCGATATCGAGCAGGTGTATCGAAGGCGCGCCGAGGTGAACATACGCATTGTCCACATACGACCTCCCAGCAACAGGCGCGAATAGGAAATCCGGCGGCGCCAAACGTTGAAGCAAATCTGCAATCCGAGCCTGAACCGATTTCAAGTCGGGCCGTGGGGCGCTAATTTCCCTGAAACCTCCCGATGCCTTTGGTTTCGGGAAATCAAAATAGAGGCCTGATTCTGACGCAAGCCGCTTCAGCTTATCTTGACTGGTAAAAAGAAGAGACGCGAGTTTGGCCTTGGACCTAAGACGAAAAAACTGACTGTCGCGTTCTCGGTGAGATTTATTGAACTTCTTTGACACCGCCAGTCCGATCTTCAACGAGTTGCAGGAAGTTGATAACTTTTCCAGCGATGGCTCCTTTTGCTCGATCTGCAGCTCCCCTTGCATCATCTGGGCTCGCTAGGCTTTCTGAGAAAAATAAAATTGACGAGGCCGGAATTCCAAACTCCGCCGAATACTTACCAATCAATTCCACCGAGGGTATTTTCTTCCCACTTTCAATTTCCGAAAGATACGACTTGGAAATGCCAAAGCGCCTCGCAAGCTCATTTTGCTTCACATCATGAAACACACGTACAAGTCTAAGCGCTTCAGATAGCATGGCGTACTCTCTTTAAAATGGAGACACATTGGAAAGCGATCTAGCCATCGAACGGACTTGTAAGCGTTTTCCATAATCGCCAAAGGCGGAAAATGGTCACTCCAACAAATACTGCCCATTTGAGCAGACAGGGGCATCGCAACCACGGGGGCCACAAGCCTCTGCTTTTCAATCGCCGCCGCCACGGCTTGGGTATCAACTTAGACATTTCTGTCCTTTCTCTGCTGCTCACCCGCTAAATTGCAAAGTGAGGTCATCGCCAGCAGAGAATCGGAATCGTGGCGACTAAATCCAAAATGCCTGAGACCCACCTGTCGTCGGTGGGTCTCGCTTCGCCCGCCGGCCGTCTCTCCGGGGAGAGGGCAGCTGTGGCAGCCAAGCGGTAGAGGGACTTTTCCCTCCTCAAGCCAGCAGCGCTGGCCCTGGGTGTGATGACTTTTCCTTCCGTATTTCCAAGCACCGCTAATTTAAGTGATTCGGCAGTCGTCTACAAGAAAAAATTCGCTCATAGAGAATATAATTCATAGAATTGCAAACTGGCCCGTCTCAACTGCGTGCGTGCAGAGTTTTGGTATTGCTTGTCGGCGGTGAAATGTTTGTGGTCCGTCGCAGCTGAGCACTGCTATCCCGAGGACAGCTTCAACGAGCGGCGTTGAAACAGGCGGCTCTCCAACCCAGCGCGATCTGAAATCACCGATTACGCTCACTCCGCAGCGTTCACGATACTAGTGAAATGAAGCTGCTCAGATTGCGGCGAGGGCCTCATCGAGATCGGCGATGATGTCGGCGACATCCTCAATGCCGACCGATAGGCGCACGACATCGGGACCGGCGCCGGCCGCGATCCTCTGTTCGAGCGAAAGCTGGGCATGGGTTGTCGACGATGGATGAATAATCAGGCTTCGCGTGTCGCCGACATTGGCCAGATGCGAGAAAAGATTCACCTCGGAGACAAGTGTCTTCCCTGCTTCATCACCGCCTTCGACCCCGAAGGTCATCACCGCTCCGGCACCGCGCGGCGAATATTTGAGCGCCAGATTATGATAGCGATCGCCCGGCAATCCAGCATAGCTCACCCAGGTGACCTTATCGTGACCGGCAAGGTATTCGGCGACCGCCTTGGCATTGTCGCAGTGCTTTTGCATTCGCAACGGCAATGTTTCGATGCCGGTTTGAATGAGGAAGGCATTGAACGGCGACAACGTCGGACCGATATCGCGCAGGCCAAGCACCCGACAAGCAATGGCAAAAGCAAAATTGCCAAACACCTCGCCGAGCACCATGCCATTATATTCCGGGCGCGGCTCTGAAAGGAACGGATAACGCTTCGAGGAATTCCAGTTGAACCTGCCGCCATCGACGATAACGCCGCCGATCGAATTGCCATGGCCACCTAGAAACTTGGTTAGCGAATGGACTACAATATCGGCACCGTGCTCGAACGGCTGCACTAAGTACGGCGTCGCCAACGTATTATCGACAATGAGCGGCACACCGGCGCGCTTGGCGACTTGGGCAACCGCACTGATGTCGGTGATGACGCCGCCCGGATTTGCGATCGACTCGACGAAGATCGCCTTTGTCTTTGGTGAGACAGCTTTCTCGAAGGACGAGATATCGTCGATGTCCGCCCATTTCACATTCCAGCCAAAGCTCTTGAACGAATGATTGAACTGGTTGACCGAACCGCCATAGAGCTGCCGGGCGGCGATGAATTCATCGCCTGGCGTCATCAGCGCGTGAAAGACAACCATCTGCGCGGCATGGCCTGATGCCACAGCCAGCGCGGCGGTGCCGCCTTCCAGCGCCGCCATGCGTTCCTCGAGGACAGCATTGGTCGGATTCATGATCCGCGTATAAATATTGCCGAACGCCTGCAGGCCGAAGAGCGAGGCGGCATGCTCGGCACTATCGAAGACATAGGACGTCGTCTGGTAGATCGGCGTCGCGCGCGCCCCGGTTGTCGGGTCCGGCTTGGCACCGGCGTGCACCGCCAGGGTGGCAAAACCGGGTAAACGATCATCACTCATGGGAATTTCCAGCCTCTGGTTTGTTGCTTCGCTCGAGCCCAATCATATAGCGATTTCTGCTGCCTTCGGCTGCGCTAAATCAACACGTGCCGCTCACTCTACGGGGCGTTCTCGGTATTGTGCACAACACCGCGGCATTGAAACTAGTTCCGTGGATCGAGGTCGAGATTCTGGTGGCCCTCCGCAAGCCTGGGTTTGCGAGCGCTGATGAGCCGGGTGTTGACGCCAAACCAGGCGATCTCTCCGCACAGTCGGCCATATTCGATTTTCGCGCAGCGATTCATGACGACCTTGATGCCGGCCGCCTCCGCGCGCGCGGCCGATGCGTCATCGCGCACGCCTAATTGCATCCAAATTGCTTTTGGTTTGCGGTCAAGCGCAAGCGCCTCATCGACCACAGCGGCGATCGCGTCGTGTCGCCGAAAGATGTCGACCATGTCGATCGGTTCCGGGCAATCGGCAAGCTGTGCGTAAACCCGCTGATCGAGAATCTCTGTGTCAGCGTAAACCGGATTGACTGGGTACGGGCGGTAGCGCTTCAACAATAGGTATTTCAAAACGATGTTGCTGGCACGCGCCGGGTTGGTGCTTGCCCCGACGATTGCCACAGTCTTCACCTCGTGGAGAATTGTGCGGATATAGCCGTCATCATAAGAATCGTGATTCATGGTCGTTCCAGTATCGCGATGGGCGCATTGAGCTTTGTCTTGGCGCGTTTGGACGATGCTTGCAAAATGTTGCAATATGGTTGCCGGACACCACCCGTCGCGTCAATCCAACAAGTAAAGTTCATCTCAATCTGCCGCTATTGATCCGTCCAGTTCGGTGTCCGCTTTTCTAGGAAGGCGCCGATCCCCTCTTCCGCGTCCTCGCCGAGCATGTTTTCCACCATCACCTGCGCGCAATAGCCATAGGCCTCTTCGAGTGGAAGATCGAACTGGTGCTGAAAAGCTTCCTTGCCGGTCTTGAGTGTCATGGATGATTTGGTTGCGATTTGCGCCGCCAGCGCCATCGTTTCGCTGGTCAGATGCTCGGCCTTGACGACCCGGTTCACCAGCCCGATCTCAGCCGCGCGACTGGCCGGCACCATGTCGCCGGTCAGCAACATTTCAAGAGCGTGCTTGCGCGCAACGCTACGCGACAACGCCACCATCGGTGTCGAACAGAACAGGCCAATATGAACGCCGGGTGTCTGGAACCGAGCTTCTTCTGAAGCGACAGCCAAATCGCAAGAAGCAACCAGCTGACACCCGGCGGCAGTGGCAACGCCGGCAATTTCAGCAATGACCGGCTTGGGAAGCCGGACAATCGAACGCATAAGTGCAGAACACTGTTCCATGATTGACGAAAAATGAGCGCGGCCGCGATCTTTGTCGGCGCGATGCGAAGTGAGCTCCTTGAGATCGTGTCCGGCCGAGAACACCGGTCCCTCGGCAGCGATGACGACGACCCGAACGGCGGAATTCCGTGCGGCTTGGTCGAGCGCCTCACCGATCGAGGTCAACATTTCCACGGAGAGACTGTTGCGCCGTGCCGGCAACGAAAGTGTCAAGCGCAGCACATGGCCGTGCATTGATTCCACAACAGGTTGGGATTCCGATATTGGCTCTTTTGAGGCGATTGCTGTCATAACTATTTACCTATCCATACCGATTATTACCCCAAGTCGATCAAGATGACGCGCTACGGCATCGATTTTCTGAGGTGGCGACAACGAACGAGAGGCGATTGAGAAACTTGTTCACGGTCGAAGACAATGCCTAGCTTGGCGGATTCGCGAGGGTACCAATCACCATGCGAGACCATTGACCACTGCGCAAGAATATATGCAGCTCGGTCCCGTATACGGTATTATATTACCGTATATACAAACCGTTGATTTTATTGAGCTTCCAATTCCTATTTCTCTTGACGTGATGGTGTCATGTGTTTAGAAACCTCCGCGAATGGCGGCGCTGGTGGCGCCGCCTTGCCGTTGGCAGCCAAGCCAGGGACGAAAAACGAGCTTAACCATGAAGACTTACGTGACCAAACCGGCCGAGGTCGAGAAGAAGTGGGTGTTGATCGATGGCACCGGCCTTGTCGTCGGCCGTCTCGCATCGATCGTCGCCCGGCGATTGCGCGGCAAACACAAGCCGAGCTTTACGCCCCATGTCGACGACGGCGATAATATCATCATCATCAATGCCGACAAGATCGCCCTGACCGGGCGCAAGCGCCAGGACAAAATCTATTACTGGCACACCGGTCACATCGGCGGCATCAAGCAACGCACAGCAAGGCAGATCCTCGAAGGCAAGTTCCCCGAGCGCGTCGTCGAAAAAGCGGTGCAACGGATGATGCCTGACGGTCCACTTGCGCGCCGCCAATTGAAGAACCTGCGGGTTTATGCCGGCGAGGCGCATCCGCATGAAGCACAACAGCCCGAGACGCTCGATATTGCCGCGATGAACCGCAAAAATCAGAGGATCGCCTGACCATGACCGCTGATATCCAATCCCTCCAGGACCTCGCGCCAGCCGCCGAGGCGATCATAGAGCCGGCCGCTCCGGTTTATGTACAGAAAATCGACGATCGCGGCCGTGCCTATGCTACCGGCAAGCGGAAGGACGCGGTCGCCCGGGTCTGGCTGAAGCCAGGTGCGGGACAAATCATCGTCAACGGCAAGACTTTCGCCGAGTATTTTGCCCGACCGGTTTTGCAGATGATTCTTCAGCAGCCGATCGTCGCGGCCAATCGCGGCGGCCAGTTCGATATTATTGCCACGGTTTCCGGCGGTGGTCTTTCGGGCCAAGCTGGCGCCGTCCGCCATGGTATCTCCAAGGCGCTGACCTATTACGAGCCGGATCTGCGCTCCGTGCTCAAAAAGGGCGGATTTCTGACCCGCGACTCGCGCGTTGTCGAGCGAAAAAAATACGGCCGCGCCAAAGCCCGCAAATCTTTCCAGTTCTCCAAACGCTGATCGTTCAGCTCGAGTACCGGATCAAGGGGTGGGCCATGCGGCCTGCCCCTTTTTGTTATGCGGCGAGCGGATTACGATTGCACATGGACTTGCCGGCTCTTCTGGTAATTTATCGCTGCCAAACACTGCATTAGGATCAATGCCATGCTGCCCAAGATCAGAGTCGGCGTTCTCGGCGCCTCAGGTTACACCGGCGCCGATACCGTGCGCCTTGGCCTTTGCCATGAAGCGATGGAGATCACCGTACTGACGGCGAACAGCCACGCCGGCAAGCCAATGGCCGATGTCTTCCCGCATCTCGGTTTCGCCGATCTTCCCGCCTTGACGACCATCGAGGAAGTCGACTGGGGCAAGATCGATGCGCTCTTCTGCGGCTTACCGCACGGAACCACACAAGACATCGCTCAAAAAATCCTGAACGAGCACCCGAAGATCAAATTTATCGACATGTCGGCCGACTTTCGCCTGACCAACCCCGAAACCTACAAGACATGGTACGGCCACGAGCATCGGGCGCTCGATCTCCAGAGCGAGGCGGTATACGGACTTACCGAGCATAATCGCGACGCCATAGGCAAAGCCCGGCTCGTCGCATGCCCTGGTTGCTACCCAACGGCTTCGCTGCTGGCGCTTCTGCCGATCGTCAAGAGCGGCCGGATTGAGGCCAACGACATCATCATCGACGCCAAGTCCGGCGTCTCCGGCGCCGGACGCAGCCTCAAGCAGAATGTTCTATTTACCGAAGCCGGCGAAGGGCTGTCGCCCTACTCCGTCGCCAAGCACCGCCACGCGCCGGAGATCGAGCAGGAAGTCTCGAAGGCGGCTGGAGAAAATGTACTGGTCAATTTCACGCCACACCTCATACCGATGAGCCGCGGCGAATTATGCACCGCCTATGTGCGGCTTGCCGATGGCGCCAGCGCCGATGATCTGCGCGATACGCTTCAAGATGCCTATGGGAACGAGCCCTTTGTTCATGTAGCCAAGCCCGGCGTCCTGCCGCAGACGCAGAATGTACGTGGTTCGAACTTTGCCCAGATCGGTGTCGTCGCCGATCGCATTCCCGGCCGCGCCATCGTCATCTCCGTGCTCGACAATCTCGTCAAGGGCTCGGCCGGTCAGGCAATTCAGAACTTCAACTTGATGTTCGGTTTCGAGGAAACAACCGGCCTTATGCAACAGCCATTGTTTCCCTAGTCGGCAACCGCCGGAGGTGAACGATCGCGGCCCACAATACAATTACGGCACCGAGCTGATGAGCAAGCGCCAGTTCAAGCGGCACGACCATGATCAGGGTCGCAATCCCGATACAAGCCTGGCCGGCAACAAGAAGTGCGATCAGCATCGCCGATCGATAATACGCTGATTTCCGAGCCTGAAACGCATGAACAACGGCGGCCAATAACAGGAGGTAGGCGACCATGCGGTGATTGAACTGCACAGTCGCTACATTCTCAAAAAGATTGCGCCAGGCCGGCTCCTGAATGAACAGCCCGGAGGGAACAAGCGCGCCGTCCAGAAGTGGCCATGTATTGAAGGTCAGGCCGGCATTCAGCCCGGCGACAACGCCGCCGAGAAATATCTGGATCAAGACCAGCGCAACGATCAGCCACGCCCTCCACCGAATTCCCTTTTCCGCCGTCCAGTTCGGCAATGGCGACAGGCCCCTTGCCACCCAGACGATATAGGCGAGAAGCGCGCAGGCGAGTGTCAGATGGATTGCCAGCCGATATTGGCTAACGTCGGTTCGTTCGCTCAATCCGCTGGTCACCATCCACCAACCGACCGCGCCCTGAAGTCCGCCGAGCACAAACATCCCGACCAGCGGCATCTTCAAATTTCCGGCAATTCGTCCGCTCATCCAGAAAAAGACGAGTGGCAAGATGAACGCCACGCCGATCATTCGGCCGAGAAAGCGGTGACCCCACTCCCACCAATAGATCGTCTTGAATTCAGCAAGCGTCATCCCGACATTGATGATTTCGTATTGTGGGATTTCCCGATACTTGGCGAACTCATCCTCCCATGCCGCCTCGCTGAGCGGCGGAATGACGCCATGGATCGGCTGCCATTCGGTGATCGACAGTCCGGAATCGGTGAGTCGCGTCGCCCCTCCGACAATTATTATCGCGACGATCATTAGCGCGATCAGATACAGCCAGACCCGGACCGGTCCGTGGCCAATTGGCGGTGGCCGATGGTCGGCGGCATTCGGGCTGGTCGTTGCGCTTGAGGTCATTGTCAATTCGATATAGGCCACGATGGATCGCCGCGAACACAGAACAAAAGAGCCGCGCCGCAGGCGTTGAAATATAAGGGGAGAATGAGTTTGTCGAGGCGAATACGGAAATTGATCGGCGCGGTGCTACTCGTCCTTTTTATTCCCACCTATGCGATGACCGCAATGGTGATCGCCAGCGCCAAATTGCCGGGCGCCCCGATTTTGATCCAGACTGTTTCTTACGCTGCACTTGGCTTGATCTGGGTGCTGCCCGCCGGCCTGATCGTCAGCTGGATGCAGCGGCCAAGCCGGCCTTCGATTTAGGCCGCCTCACCGCTTGCCAATTCTTCAATGTCGGTAGCAACATCGCCGGCACCCGCCGGATCGATCGGCAAGTAGATAATCCTTGCCTTTGAATTTGCACGAATCAGTTCAGCCGTGCGCACCGTTTGCGGATCGGCTTCGTCAAACTCGGTTACAACCACCGCAACTTCACATGCCGCAGCCATCGCTTCGACGATGTCGTCGGCAAGATCAAGAACGACATGGTCGTAGGTGTGATCAAGCGCGCTGATAAGCCTCGCCACCCGCTCGTCAAGAATATCTTGCGAGGAAAGTGAATGCGATCCACCTGGGATAAAATGCACGCGCGATTTACGGTCGCGAAAAATGACCTGGGCAAAAGATGCCGCACCTGTGAAAAGGTCGAAAAAGCCCGGCAAATCCCTCGCTTCGCCCATGCTGATACTATTGCCGCCGTCGGGGCGAAGATCGATCAGGACAGCCCGCCGCTCCATCCGCGCAATCGCCCTGGCAATGGCGACGGCTGCGAGCGGCCGCCGGCTATTGCCCGCCCCACCGGCCGTGGTTACCAGTACACGCTTGTACGCCGCGGCAATAATCCGATCGGCAACTACAGCCGCCGGCTCTTCGACACTACTGTCCAGCTTGGGAGCGAATGTCGGGTCGGCTGGCATCATGCGACGCACAGGATCATCATCCGTCCACCGCGATTTCCCGTCTTTCGGCACCGGCGGTTGAGACGCCAGAAGGCCGCGCCGCAATCTAGCGCTGATTGCACGGTCTCGAACAAGTATGAACCCGATTCCAAAGAGCATCACCAGCGCGGATGCAGCAATTGCCGCCGCACCTATATTGACGAATTGCGGCGTGCTCGGAGCCGACGCGAGAGAGATTATTTGTGCGTTGGCCGGAAGATAATCGCCCCGCCGCCAAGCCACCGCCATGCGATAGCGAGATACGTATGAATCGAGAAGATCGCGTTGCGCGGCGGCTTCGCGTTCAAGTGCCCAGAGACTCAGCTCAGGGGCATTGGCACGAATGGCCGGCGAAGTGATTTCAGATAGTCTTTGATGAATTTCAGCCGCCCGGGCCTGGCTCGCTTGAGCCTCGGCCTCAAGACCTTCCAATATCTTCTCGACTTCCTCACGAATTTGGCGGTCGAGATCGGCGACCCTGGCAGATATCTCGCTCAATTGCAGATTCTCTGGAGGTTGCGTCGCGAATAGCTGGGCGCTCTCGGCACTTAATTCGAGCTTAGTCTCGACAAGCCGCCGAATGAGCTGCGAGTCGAGAACTTCGCTCCGGTTCAACGCCGCGCCGCTATTTAGCCGCGCCCGGATCCGATCGATCCTGGCCTGAATCTCCGACCGTGCGGAATCGATTCCGGCGAGCTCAACATTCAAACCCGCGAGTTGGCTTTGCGGCGTCGCCGGTGCCTTTGCGCTAAAAGCGGCAATACTGTTGGCCGCGCGAAATGCCTCGAGCTGAACATCGACGTCCCGGACCCGGCCTCCCAGACTGATGATTTCCGACGCCAGCCACTTGCTGGCATCAACCGTCGCGTCACGCTTTGCCGTTCGATGCAACGCAATGAATTCTTCGGCTAACCCGTTCGCCACATCGGCAGCAAGTTGGGGATCTTGCGCGGCGAATTCGATGGCGATTACCTGTGAATTGTCGACCGGATAAACCGACAGATTCTTCGCAAATCTCTGTAGAGCCAGCTCTTCGACTGGTGAACGAAAAGGGTCGATGCCCAGTCCGATTGTTGCCAAAAAATTCGAAACCGGCGTGCTCGCCCTCAGCGTCGGATTGAATTCGGCGCGATCCTCAAGACCAGTCTTGTCGATGACGGTGCCGGCGAGACCGCGCGAGCGTAATAGTTGAACCTGGCTGGCAAGTGCTTCTTGGTCGACAAGTGCAGCCGCTGGCTGTGAACCGCCTGCATTCTCGGAAATTTCAGCTTCGCCGGGTTCAATGAGAATAGTCGCCTGCGAAACATAACTCGGAGCAATTTGGCTTAGGCTGAAATAGCTCCCGACCCCAATAATCGCTACAATAACAATAAGATAGATAATTTTACCGCGCACCGGCTTTGACCGCCTGCGAGTCTCGATCTTATCTTCCTTGGCTTGAATTGCGGGTTTGGTGCCCATGACTAAAACTCAGGTGGAACGCCGAGGGATCATCGCCGCGCAAGGTAATCAGCCGGTTAACGATTGGCCGACTAAATTATCCACTTGATTGAGGGGCTTGCTTCTCTGCCCTACCGATAGGGTCCAGAAATGTAGTCCGATTTTACCGGACATTAACTATAGTTAGCGCATCGTCGCGGCTAAGGTCATTCGCCGAAAGCTCCTGCCCGCGATGCAATTCTTAAGTTCGACTTCGATATTTGTCGCCGCGGTGCAGCTTGGCGAAGTCGCAATCCATGCTCCAGCGTCCAGTGGCGCGGTCGAACGGCGCCGCCTGCCAGCCGCACCTTGGCAAGATCCTATCACACCATTCCGATTATCCAGCTACGCCGACGACGCCATTGGCGGCGCGCGTACTGGAATAGTCGGCACCTTCTTGCGGGCATCTAGTATTTGCGTAGCCCGCATTCTCTTTTCGCGTTGTGGCGCTGTTCCCCACGAGTCTGCGAGCGTCAGTTGGTCTTGACAAGCGTCGCGTCGACAAGCTCGGCCGGAGAATTGCAACCGATCTGACCCATGGCCGTATCGACCTGCCCCTTAAGGATCGCAATAGCGCGGTTTGTCCCTTCAACGCCGCCGGCAATGACGCCCCAGGCTGTGGCGCGCCCGACAAAAACAAACTTAGCACCAAGCGCATAAGCGATCAGCATATCAACGCCCTGCGAGATACCGCTGTCCATCATCACTGTCAGCCGCGATCCGACTGCCTCGACAATTCCTGGCAAGACTTCGATCGGCGCCGGGGCCCGTTCGAATTGGCGACCGCCATGGTTGGAAACAAGAATACCGTCAACGCCGGCATCGGCGGCACGGCGCGCATCGTCGTGATGAAGGATGCCCTTGAGCACCAGATTGCCTTTCCAGTTGCGTCGATATCGCTCGATATCCGACCACAACTGGGTGGAACAGACGTTGGAACGCATGAATTGGGCGATCTCCATCGCGCTGGCGCCCTCTCCCGCATAAGGCGCCCAATTGCCCATCTTGGGGAGACCGCCATCCATCAGATAGCCCCAGGACCAGGCTGGATGACGAAGGCCATCAAGTATAACTTTTGGCGTCATCCTCAGCGGTACGCGCCACCCGCTGCGACTGTCACGCGGTCGCGGCCCCAGAACCGGTAGATCGATGGTAATTGCAGCCGTCTCGACACCGGCGTCGGCTGCCCGCCGAAGAATATCGTCGGAGGTTGCCGGATCACGCGCCGCATAAAGCTGAAACCATGAATTGCCAGGGGCAATCTGACCAATCTCCTCGACTGAGGCGACGCTGGAACCCGATTGCATATACGGAATTCCATTGTCCAGTGCGGCGCGCGCCAACATCTTTTCGCCGCCCGGACGAAAAAACCCGGCATATCCGGTCGGAGCAACGCCAAACATGCTGGAATATTCACGACCAAACACTGTCGTTTTCTGTGTTCGGTTGGAGACATCGACAAGGTAGCGTGGAACCAATCGAAAATTCCGAAATTGCCTCGCATTGGTGTCAAGGCCCTGCTCGTCGCCGGCACCGCCGTCAATGTAATCAAACACAATACGCGGCAGCCGACGCTTCGCTATGCTCCGCATTTCGTCAATTGTATAGATGTTTTCAAATTGCATCGACGGCACTCCAGAATTGTTATTTTTTCTTGTCAGGAGAGAAGACAGGCCGGCCAAGAAAGGGCCATCTTCTACCGCCTTTTGTCGTACGATCTCAATGGAATAGTCGCGAGGAAATAGACCGTCATCAATTCCGAAAGAGGCTCCATACCAAGCGCGATCGCAGCCGCGCGCGCTTTGTCGGTCCCTTGCAATCGACGCTAGGCTGGAACCGCTCCAGTACTTGACTGGACGACAAGCTCCTGAGCGTCGGTGCGTTCGAAAGGATAAGTGGGGACCTGAGAATAGGGCGTCTGGGCGGATTGGTACTTTTTATAAGACTCCTCGCTATCCCAGGCGGTCAGTGTCGTAATGAATGTTGGACCTTCGGGCGGTTCCAGGCGATAGCGATATTTGAAACCGGGCGCGTCCGCCATTTTGTCGCCATTGTCGTCGATGAATTTTCGGCCCACTTCCGTTTGGCCCGGCTTGGCCCAATGCTGGACGATACGAATGAACATTTTAATCCTCCCAGAAAAGCATTCCTGTCGTGATACTAAGCACTGTAGCGCATTGCGTCTGCAACCCCGACGAATTTTGTCAAATGGCTTACTGGGATAGGTTCAATTGAACACTATTGGGAATATCATGATGAAACGAATTTACGCATTGTTATTGCTGCCGATGTTGTCTGGCGTTCTGGTTAGTCCGCCGGTGTGGGCTGGTATGTTGGAAGACTGTGAAAAAGAAATAACCGCCACTACGACCTCCGAAGATATCCTCACCAAGATATCCGGCTGTACGGAAATCATCGAGACAAGTGAAAACGACGAATTGATCGCCGCCGGCTATACCAGTCGTGCGATGGCTTATGCGACAAAAATGGACGGAGAGAATGCTGTCGCTGACGCGACGCAAGCAATCGAGTTGAGCCCAGAGACCGCCGATTATTACCAAAACCGTGGATCGTTCTATCTCTATTTTCTGGATCTGCCTGAGTTGGCGATGGCAGACTATGAAAAGGGACTGTCTTTGGCACCAGCGGATCCATCAATGTATCTCACTCGGGGTTTGGCGAGGAATGCGCTCGGACAGACTGACCAGGCGCTTGAGGATTATGATAAGGCGATTGAGCTGGACCCGGACTACGGCGCAGCCTACTTCGAGCGCGGCGTGATTAAGTTTACGCGCGAACTTCATGACAAAGCGATCATCGATTTCACTCAATCAATCCGCCTGGATCATAATCTCGCAATGTCATACGCCCGCCGGGCAATCCAATTCGATCTACTTGGGCGAACAAAAGAGGCAATCAGTGACTACCGGAAAGTGCTCGAAATCGACCCATCGATCGAACAGGCCAGAGATCGGCTAAAGGCGCTCGGGACGGATCCGTGACGGTTGCCGGATAGCCGACCGACGTGATGGTCGGTCTTTAGACGAACCCGACGGGAGCGGGTTAGTACGGGGCTGGTATCCTCCGATCACGGGCGGGCGGAGATGTAAATTCGCGGCGGCGTCGCCGAATCGGCTTGCGCATCGCCGTGCTGACAAGACGGCGAAAATTTCAGTCGCCTGAGGTGTCGAGGTAATCCCCCCTGAAATTAGTGGTGTTTGAAAGTAGAATTCTCCCGGCATGATATCTGAGGAGATTTTTGATGAAGACAGCACGATACAGCGACGCGCAGATCATGGGCATTTTGAAGCAGGCGGA
>Ga0315339_1000786_pt1 | contig 34360 bp, 31 predicted proteins | sample ASW17metaG_FD_204514 | JGI IMG/M metagenome (GOLD analysis project Ga0315339, IMG submission 204514) | Ammonia-oxidizing marine archaeal communities from Pacific Ocean, United States - ASW #17 | ecosystem: Environmental > Aquatic > Marine > Oceanic | place: USA: California | collected 2016-12-05 | reverse complement strand
CGGCCGTGCCGAGAGCGCCGGTGTGCTCGGACAGCACGACGAAGTCGAGGCCGATGCGGGCAGCTGCCGCGGCAATCTCTTCGACCGTTCCGGTGGCATCGGCCGATAACGCTGTGTGCACGTGGACAGCGCCACGCCATGGATAGCCTGCAGCGCTCACGACAGCGGTTTCGAGCCGCGGCGGCCGGTAGCCGATCACCCCTGCGGTGACCAACCAGGCGAGCCATAGCGCCAGGCAGGCCCCGCAAAACAGCAGGGCCGCGGTGGCGATCCGCGAGCGCATCGTCCGCTATCTACTCGCCGCTAAAGGCGGGATCGCGTTGCATCGCACGCACGGTGACGCGCGTCAGGTTGCAGAACAGGTCCGGATCGATGTCGGCGCCGAGCGTCCCGTAGTGCATCGGAACGACGACTCTGGGAGCGATGCTGTTGGCGGCCGCAGCGGCCTCCACGAGGTTCATCGTCTCGCCGCCAGAGATCGGCAGGCAGGCGACGTCGACATGCATGTGGCGCATCTCGGGAATGTAGTCCGTATCGCCCGCGTGATACATGCGAACCCCGTCGATGTCCAAGACATACCCCACCCAGGCATTGTCACGCTCGTGCATGCGGCTCTTGCGCGTGTACGCCGGAACCGCCTCGATGCCAACGCCGAGCAGGTTCACTTTGTCGCCCGGCTGGGCGATCCGACGCCGTCCGGGGAGTTCGCTGAGCGCTGTCAGGCAGTCGCGCGGACATACGATCTCGGTGGTGTCGCCGACGATCTTCGCGAGGTCGGTCGGCGAGCAGTGATCGTAGTGCGGGTGTGTCACCAGCACGAGATCGGCACGCGGCCCGCCGACGATCCGGAACGGATCGATATAGACGCAGGGAGAACCCTGAACGACAAAGCCCGAATGCCCAAGCCAGGTCAGCCGGTCGAGCATTACCGTGCCACCCCCCCAATGTCACTGTTTCGCTCGCCGCGAGGACGAATAACGCTCGCCGCAAAAGGCTATCGGACATTACCGACGCCCTCCGGGGAAGTCAACATGCAGAGTACGCCTCAGGACCGACCCTATTATAATCGCGCTCGGTACTCTACCCGGATCTTGTTCTCTGTTCGCTTCTGCGAAAGGCCGACATCTACCATGGCGAAAACTTGGACTGAAGAGAACGAAGACTTCATTCGCGAGCACTTTCGGCACAAGACGTACGCCGAGCTCGCCGATCACTTCAGCGTCAGCCAGAAGGCAATGGAGTCGAAGATCCGCCGCATGGGGCTGAAGAAGCAAGACTACAAGGAGCCCGACCCGATGCCAGCGGTGCTGCCGATGCAGCCGATCGAGGAAGAGACCGCACCAGTGGAAACTGGGCCTACGCCAATCAAGAGCGCTAGCTTGCTACCGCGCAAGCCTGTTCAGCCTACCGAGACCGCAACGGAACGAGGAGCTCGCTTGGACGCTGAATGCAGCGCTGCCGCCGAAGAGAACGATCGACGCGCCGGGTTGCGCGAGCAAACCGACGTGGCCAAGGCTCTCAAGAAATTCGAGATGGGCGTGAAGCGTTCGCAGGATGGCGCGTTCGGCAAGGCCCTCGAATCGTTCCACGCGGTAGTTGCCGCAAACCCACCCGACCTGGTGCTCGTAGCGCGCGCCCGGCAATACATCGCGGGCCTCGAGCGACGCGCACACGCCAGTGACTTCAGCCCGCAGAACGCCGACGACTATTACCTGCTCGGGGTCGTCTCGTTGAACTCCGGCAATCCGGGGGCGGCTCTGGAGGCGTTTGCCGAGGCGCTCGACCAGGCACCGGGTGACGACCGGATTCTCTATTGCCAGGCGGCTGCTCTGGCCCAGAAAGGCGACGTGGACACGGCGATCGACGCGCTGCGCGCGGCCGTCGACATCAACGACGCCAACCGCGTCTACGCACTGAACGATCCGGATTTCGTGCCTCTGCGCGTGCACGAGGATTTCCGCGGCGTGGTCAGCGGAGACGAGGCCTGATCGGCGATGCCGCCGGTTTACGTCGTCATCCTCGCCGCCGGCGAGGGTACGCGCATGCGCAGCGACACACCGAAGCTATTGCATCGAGTCGCCGGCCGGCCGATCGTCGAGCACGTCGTCGGCGCGGCTCGCGAGCTGGACCCCGCCAACATCGCCTTGGTAGTGCCGCCCGATCACAGCCGGATCCGCGACGCGCTTAACGATGCTGCGTTGCGTTTCGCGGTGCAGGACCCGGCGCGCGGCACTGGGGACGCGGCGGCATGCGGTCTCGCAGCCACCTTCCCGGACGGTGATCACGCCGGGCTGGTGCTGGTCATCAACGGTGATTGTGTCGGGATCCGCTCTCGAACACTGAGGGCCATGATCGAATCGCACGGTGACGCCGCCGGAACATTCCTGACGGTTTCGCTCGACGATCCGACCGGCTACGGCCGCATCATCCGGTCGCCGGCCGGCGTCCTGGAGCGAATCGTCGAGGAGGCGGATGCCGACGCCGAGGAACGCGCACTCCGTGAGGTCAACGCCGGCGTCTACTTGTTCGCGGCTGCCGCTCTGCGCGACGCACTGACGGCACTGCGACCCGACAACAGCCAGGCCGAGTTTTATCTGACGGATACCCTGCAGGTGCTATCCAGCCAGGCGGGCAGCGTCGAGCTGTTTCACCACGATGACGCCGACGAGGTGCACGGGGTCAACACGCGCAGCGAGCTAGCGCGTGCGGAGGCGATCCTGCAGCACCGTAAGCTTGACGAGCTCATGGAGGCCGGCGTGACGCTGCGCAACGCCGAGGCGGTGTGCGCCGACGTCAACGTACGCGTCGGCAACGATACGGTGATCTATCCGGGTGTCACTCTCGAGGCGGGCACGGTTGTCGGGCGCCGTTGCACGATTTATCCGAACGTCCGCATTAGCGCCAGCGAGATCGGCGATGACGTCATCTTGTACGACGGTAGCGTGCTCGAGAACGCCGTAGTGGAGAGCGGCGCTAGCGTCGGACCGTACGCCCGCTTGCGCCCGGGGACACGCATCTGCGAGGGCGCCAAGGTGGGTAACTTCGTCGAGGTGAAGCAGACGACCCTCGGCCCCGGCAGCAAGGCCGGTCATCTAGCATATCTCGGCGATGCGGAGATCGGTGCCGATGTGAACGTGGGGGCGGGAACGATCACCTGCAATTATGATGGGGTGAACAAGCACCGAACGCTGATCGGCGACGGCGCGTTTATCGGCAGCAACACAGCGATCGTCGCGCCGGTGCGAATCGGCCGAGGAGCCTACGTGGGGGCCGGCTCGACGATCACCAAAGACGTACCCGATCATTCACTGGGGATCGCGCGCGGCCGACAGGTGGTTCACGAAGGCTGGGCGAAACGCGCCCGCGCCGCCCGGCGTGGAGACCAGGACTAACGCCACCGGTTGCCCCGATTATCGGGCTGTTGCAGTGGTCCTTGGAGTCAACGGCGCCACCTGGCGTCCGTGAGGAGCTGAGTATGTGCGGCATCGTCGGGTATGTCGGAACGCGGGAAGCGGTACCCGTTCTGCTCGATGGCCTGCAACGTCTCGAATACCGCGGCTACGACTCCGCTGGCGTTGCGGCGGCGCGAACGGACGGCACGCTCGGCGTGCGCCGTGCTGCCGGCAAGCTCGTCAATCTAGTGGCCGAGCTCGAGGCCTCCCCTATCGCCGGCGACTACGGGATCGGCCACACGCGCTGGGCGACCCACGGTAAGCCGACGTTGGAGAACGCACACCCACACCGCGACGGCAGCGGGCGCATCGTGCTGGTGCACAACGGCATCATCGAGAACTTCCTCGACTTGCGTCAACGACTCATGGCGGAGGGCTGCGAGTTCGTCACCGAGACCGATACCGAAGCGGTCGTGCACTTGATCTCGTCGTACTACACAGGCAATCTGGAAAGCGCCGTGCAGCGCGCCCTCGATGACCTGGAGGGCATCTATGCGCTCGTCGTGATATCGCTCGACGAGCCGCAGAAGATCGTCGCCGCTCGCCAGGGCCCGCCGATCATAGTGGGTCTCGGGGATGGCGAGAACTTCATCGCCTCCGACGTGCCGCCGGTGCTTCAGTACACCCGCGACATCGTCTTCCTCGACGACGGCCAAATCGTCGTTGTCACTCCGGACGCGGTAACGATCACCGACCGCAGCGGTGCCGCGGTAGCGGTCGAGCCACAGCGTATCTCGTGGGATCCGGTCACCGCCGAGAAAGGCGGTTACGAGCACTTCATGCTCAAGGAGATCCACGAGCAGCCCACAGCGGTACGCGACAGCCTCGTGGGTCGGGTCAACCGAGCGCGCCTGGAAGTGCACCTTGGCGAGCTCAATGTGAGCGAGGAGCGGGCGCGTTCGATGACCGAGCTCCTGTTACTCGGTTGCGGCACCTCGTGGCACGCGGCGCTGGTTGGCAAGTACTGGATCGAAGCGCTCGCCGACCTGCCGGTGACCGTCGACCACGCGAGCGAGTTTCGCTACCGTGGGCCCATCGTCAGACCCGGAGCGGTGGCCTGCGCCATCACCCAATCCGGCGAGACCGCCGACACCCTGGCAGCGATGCGTGAGGCCAAGGACCGCGGCGCCGACCTGTGGACGATCTGCAACGTCGTGGGGTCGATGGCCACGCGCGTCGCAGACGGCGTTCTGCTGACCCAGGCCGGTCCAGAGATCGGCGTAGCGTCGACCAAGGCCTTCACGACGCAGTTGACGTGTCTGTACCTGATCGCCTTACGACTTGCGGAGCTGCGCGGCAGGCTGTCACGCGAGGCTCTCGAGCTGCGCCTCCACGCGCTTGCTCGCATCCCGCGCCAGATAGAGAGCATCCTGTTACGGGAACCAGAGATCGCCGCCGTGGCGAGGCGGGTGGCACACTTCCAACAGTTCCTTTTCATCGGCCGGGGATTTCTCTACCCGATCGCTTTGGAAGGCGCCCTCAAGCTCAAGGAAATCTCGTACATCCATGCGCATGGCTACCCGGCAGGCGAGATGAAGCACGGCCCCATCGCATTGATCGACCGCGACGTCCCGGTGGTTGCGCTCGCCCCACAGACGGATCTCTACGCGAAGACCGCCAGCAACATACAGGAAGCCAAGGCACGCGAGGCGTTTCTGCTCAGCGTAGGGACCGAGGGCGACGAAGCGCTCGGCGAGCTCAGCGATGAGCTGTTGACGATCCCCGACTGCTTGCCGGAGTTCGCGCCGCTGCTAGCCATCGTGCCGCTTCAGCTTCTCGCCTACCATGTAGCCGTTCAGCGCGGCTGCGATGTCGACCAACCGCGCAACCTCGCAAAGAGCGTCACCGTCGAGTAACGGCTCGCTGGACCGTCGAGCCGCGGCGGCACGGGACTACCTACTGTGAGCCAGCTCGAACTGCGCCACAACCTTGCCGGCAACCTCAATGCCGAGCAGTATCGCGCCGTCACCCACGACGGCAGACCGTGTCTTGTGCTGGCGGGGGCGGGCTCGGGCAAGACCCGCGTGATCACCCACCGTATCGCCTGGCTGCTCGACCAGCTCGGCGCTCCGGCAACCTCCATCTGCGCCGTCACGTTCACCAACAAGGCCGCCGGGGAGATGCGCGCCCGTGTCGAGCGGTTGGTCGGGACGGCGGCTTCCGACGTCTGGGTGCTGACGTTCCACGCCCTCGGCTTGCGCATCCTCCGCGACGCGGCCGGTGCCGACGGGGCACCCCGCCCTGGATTCGCTGTCTATGATCGCGGCGACGCGCTGGCTGTGTGGCGACGTTGCCAGGCGGCCGCGAAGATCGATCCTGGCGAGCTGCGACCGACGATGCTGTTTGAGATGTGCAGTCGCGCCCGTAGCCGGCTGCAGGACCCGCGCGCCTGGGACGATGCTGGCCGGTCCGCCGAGGAGCGCGCTGCGGCGCGGATCTACGCGCGTTACTGCACCCAGATGCGGGACCAAAACGCGGTCGATTTCGACGACCTTCTCGCCTTGCCGCTGCAGTTGCTCAGCCGCGGCGTCGTGAGCCCCGACCCGACGCGTTTCCGGCACTTGCTGGTCGACGAATATCAGGACACCAACCGCACCCAGTACCGGCTCGTGCGCACGCTGCTCGATGATACTGGCTCGCTCATGGTCGTCGGCGACGAAGACCAGGCGATTTACCGGTGGAGGGGAGCGGACATCGCCAACGTGCTCGAGTTCCGCGACGACTTTCCGAGCGCCACGGTCGTCCGGCTCGAACAGAACTACCGATCGACACAGCCCATTCTCGCCGCTGCCGGGTCGCTAGTCTCGCGCAACAGCGAGCGGCTCGGCAAGCAGCTATGGACGGAGAATGCGGGCGACTCCAAACCGATATACATGCAATGTGCCACGGAGCGCAGCGAAGCGGTCTGGATCGCCAAGCGGATCGCCGCCGCACTAACCGCAGACGCCCAGCCGGGCGACATGGCGGTTCTCTATCGCACCAACGCGCAATCCCGCCCCTTCGAGGAGGAGTTTGCCGGGCGCAGCATCCCGTTCCGCGTCCTCGGCGGACAGACCTTCTTTCGCCGCGCCGAAGTCAAGGATGTGTTGGCATACCTACGCCTGGTGCTAGTTGATGACGACGCCGCTTTGGCGCGGGCGGTAGCCACCCCGGCGCGCGGCGTCGGACCTGCCAACCTGGAGGCGCTGCGTGGCCATGAAGGCTCGGCCTTGGGGGCGCTGCGGCAGGCCATGCAGGCGTCCGACCCGGAGGCGCAGCTGCGCAGCATCGGCTGCCGCGGGCGCGCGGTAGGAGGGTTGGTCGAGTTCGGTCAGCTGATCGGAGAGCTGCGTCAGCGAGTCGACACCACGACACTCGGCGATTTGATCGAGCAGGTGATGGCGCGCAGCGGCTACCGTACGCTGCTTCGGGCTCAAGCCGATGGCGAGGACCGGCTTGCCAACATCGACGAGCTGGTGGCCTCGGCGATCGAGTTCGCTGACAGCGCGCCGGTCGGCCGGGAAACTCTGACGAGATTTCTCGACCGCACGGCGTTGATCTCCGACGCCGACACGTCACGCGTCGCCACCGGCGTGGCATTGATGACCGTCCATTCCGCCAAAGGGCTCGAATTCTCGCAAGTGTTCGTGGCCGGTCTTGAAGAAGGCCTGTTTCCACTGCGCTCCGCCATCGACGGAGGCCAGGTCGAGGAAGAACGGCGCCTGGCGTACGTCGCCATGACTCGCGCGCGCCACGAGCTGTTCCTCAGTTCGGCGCGAATGCGCCGCGTCCATGGTCGCGAGCGTTTCCAGTTGCCATCCCGATTCATCGGCGAGATCGACTCCGGACTGCTCGTGGCGGATGAAGAGCCACAGGCTGTCGTCGAGAGGTCGCGCCAGTACGGCCGAACCGCCACCGCGGATCGCGTTCGCCGCACGACGCGGGCCTCAGCCGGTGCACGACGCGTCAGCCGTGCGGTCGATCCGAATGCGCGTGGCTCGGGCATCCGGGCGTCCAGCAACCGGCTCGGCGAGGGAACCGCAGTCTTCCATCCGATGTTCGGAGTTGGAAGGATCACACAAGCGCAGGGCAGCGGCGATTCGCTCAAGCTAACCGTGGCATTCGCGCGCGCCGGGACCAAGCAGCTGATCGCCAAGTACGCCAAGCTTGAGCTGCTGGCGTAGTAGCTCGTAGCCACCGTGGGAGATCGACATACAGGGAGCTCCGCAAAGCAGCGACGCGCCCTAGTCGTCGGGTGACGCGTCTCCGTCGTCGTCGGAGGAGGACTCGGATTCTGCCAGTCGCGCCACCGCAACGACGCGATCGTCATCCCCGAGGTCGATGACCTTGACGCCCTGGGTGTTGCGACCTTGCTCTTTGACTCCCGCCGTCGGTATGCGGATGAGCTTGCCGCCCTGGCTTATCAGCATGACGTCGTCTTCACCCGTCACGACCTGTTGGCCGACCACAGGACCGTTGCGCGGCGACGTCTTTATGTCGATCAGGCCCAGCCCGCCCCGGCGCTGACGACGATACTTGCTCACCGCCGTGCGTTTGCCGAAGCCACGCTCGGTGACCGAAAGGATCGCGCCGTAGTCGCCGCGCACGGTGTCGGCGCCGACCACGATATCGCCCTCGGATAGCTGGATGCCCTTCACCCCCATGGTATTGCGGCCCATGGGTCGGGCGTCCCGTTCGGAGAACCGGATAGCCTTGCCTTGATAGGTACCGATGATGATGTCCTGGTCGCCGTCAGTGATCTTGGCGGCGAGAAGGCGGTCGCCCTTCTGAATCTTCATGGCGATGATGCCGGTCACTTTGGGGCGCGAGAAGGCGGTCAACTCCGTCTTCTTCACCAACCCCTGCTCGGTGGCGAACAGCACGTGCTTGCCTTCCTCGAACTCGGCGACCGGCAGAATCGCCGCAGCGGAGTCGCCTTTGTCGAGCCGCGGCAGCAGATTGATGATGGCCTTGCCACGCGTCGCCGGCCCGCCCTGCGGCAAGTTGTAGACCTTCAGCCAGTAGGCCATTCCGAACTCCGTGAACACCATTACGTAGGCGTGCGTCGAGGCCACGAACAGGTGTTCGACGAAATCGCCCTCTTTGGTCACCGCGCCGATGCGGCCCTTTCCACCGCGACGCTGCTGGCGATACAGGCTGAGCGGTGTGCGTTTCACGTAGCCTGCGTGGCTGCAGGTCACCACCATGTCCTCTTCCGCGATGAGGTCCTCGACGGTGAAGTCGCGCGCGTCGTTGACGATGGTGGTGCGTCGAGCGTCACCGTACGATGCTTTGATCTGCTCGAGCTCGTCGATGATGATGTCAAGAATCCGGCGCTCCGAGGCCAAGATGTCCTCGAGGCTCTCGATAACCGCGAGGGTTTCTGTCAGGTCGTCGAGGATCTTCTGCCGCTCGAGGCCGGTCAGACGCTGCAGGCGCATGTCTAGCACCGCCTGCGCCTGCGTGTCGGTCATCGAGAACTGTTCGACCATGGCCGTACGGGCCGTTTCGGCATTTTTCGACCCACGGATCAGCGCGATGATCTCATCGAGGTGATCGAGGGCAATCTTCAGGCCCTCCAGGATGTGGGCGCGCGCCTCGGCGCGCTTGAGATCAAAGAGCGTGCGGCGAGTAATGACTTCGCGGCGATGGCCAACGAACGCCGCGAGAATCTCTTTGAGGGTCATCACCACCGGCGCGCCGTTGCGAATCGCCAAGAGAATGATGCCAAAAGTGCTTGTCATCGCCGTCTGGCTGTACAGGTTGTTCAGGACGACATCGGGCTCCTCGCCCCTCCTGAGCTCGATGACGACTCGCACGCCTTCACGGCTGCTCTCATCGCGCAGGTCGGCGATGCCCTCGAGCTTCTTGTTCTTCACGAGCCCGGCGATCTGTTCGATGAGGCGCGCCTTGTTGACCTGGTACGGGACCTCGGTGATCACGATGCGGTCGCGCTCGCGGCTCGATGCCGCGCGCTCGATGTCGGCGCGGGCTCTGACGCGAATGATGCCGCGCCCGCTGCGATACGCCTCGACGATACCGCTGGCGCCATAGATGATCCCAGCGGTTGGAAAGTCGGGGCCCTGCACATGCTGCATGAGTTCTCGAACCGTGATCGCCGGGTCGTTGATCAGCGCGACAGTAGCGTTGACGATCTCGCCGAGGTTGTGCGGCGGAATGTTGGTCGCCATCCCCACCGCGATGCCGGAAGAGCCGTTCACCAGCAACGCGGGGAACTTGGCTGGCAGAACCCTGGGCTCCTCGAGCGATTCGTCGTAGTTGGCGACGAAGTCAACCGTCTCTTTGTCGATGTCGGCTAGTAACTCCGAAGCCAGTCGGGTCATGCGGACCTCGGTGTACCGCATTGCCGCCGGCGGATCTCCATCGAGCGATCCGAAGTTTCCCTGCCCATCGACGAGCTCGTGGCGCATCGAGAAGTCCTGCGCCATGCGAACAATGGTGTCGTACACTGCCTGGTCGCCATGAGGGTGGTACTTGCCGATGACGTCGCCGACGATCCGGGCGCTCTTCTTGTACGCCGTATTCCAGCCGTTGTTGAGCTGCTGCATGGCGAAGAGCACGCGGCGATGCACGGGCTTGAGTCCGTCGCGGACGTCGGGCAGCGCACGACCGACGATAACGCTCATGGCGTAGTCGAGATACGACCGGCGCACATCGTCCTCGACCGCGACGGGCATCTTGTGCTCGATTACGTCCATCACCACTCCGGGTGTCCGCTGTCGAATCGCGGCAGCTCAGGGGCTCGCCGCGAGCCCTCAGACGTCCAGGTTTTCTACCTCATGGGCGTGCTTCTGAATGAACTCGCGTCGCGGCTCGACATCATTGCCCATCAGAACAGTGAAGATCTCGTCGGCCGCCACCTCGTCTTCAATCGTCACCACCAGCAGCCGCCGGGTCTCCGGATTCATCGTCGTGTCCCAGAGTTGGTCCGCGTTCATCTCGCCAAGACCCTTGTACCGCTGCAGGCGAATGCCTTTCTTGGCCTCGGTCAGCATGTGTGCGAGCAACTCCTCCTTCGTCTTCAACACCGCTTCCGTCTCACGCTCGTACAACACCTCGAACGGCGGTTCCTGCAAGTCCGCCAGCTCTTTGTGCAGCCCGAGAATCTCCCGGTAATCCGCGCCATCTACGAATTCGTGCGTCACCCACACCGGCTCGATGAGCGCATCGTCCTCGGAGATGACTCGCAGTCGGAGCAGGCCGTTCTCCTCGTCCTTGGTGACCTGTGTGGTGTATCCCTCCTCAACGAGCGCCGCGGCGATATCGTTCAGGTTTGAGCTGGCCTCGAACTGCTTGCGGTACCGCAGACCGGCGGACAGTAGCGTCTCGAGGAGCCTTTGCTCGTAGCCGCGTTGGCGTAGCTTGTCGACGAAATGCTTGTAACGATGCAGGGTGTGGATTTTCTTGGCGAGCGCTACGCCACTGAGCGTCCGCTTCGACGTTTTGGCAATGACGGTGCGCTTGTCCGTGGCGCGATCAACGAGGAACTGCGTCATGGAACGTTCGTCGGGCAAATACTGGATCTTCTTGCCGCGGCGCACACCGTAGAGCGGGGGCTGGGCGATATAGAGGTACCCCGCATCCAGCAGCGGCTTCATTTGACGGAAGAAGAAGGTCAACAAGAGCGTGCGGATGTGACTGCCGTCGACATCAGCGTCGGCCATCAGAATGATCTTGTGATACCGCAGCTTCTCGAGGTTGAAGTCGGCGTCAATACCCGTTCCGAGCGCCGTGATGATAGTGCGAATCTGCTCGTTGTTGAGCATCTTGTCGAGTCGCACGCGCTCGACATTGAGCACCTTGCCGCGCAACGGCAATACCGCCTGTGTGCGGCGATCGCGCCCCTGCTTCGCCGTGCCGCCGGCCGAATCACCCTCGACGATAAAGAGCTCTGAGTTCTCCGGCGAGCGCTCCTGACAGTCGGCCAACTTGCCGGGAAGGGCCGCAGCGTCCAACGCTCCCTTGCGGCGGGTCAGATCGCGCGCCTTGCGCGCCGCATCGCGCGCCCGCGCCGCATCTAGCGCCTTGGCGACGATCTTGTTCGCCGTCACCGGGTTTTCCTCAAAGTACTCGGCCAACTTCTCGTTGACCACTGACGCCACCATTCCTCGGACCTCGCTGTTTCCCAGCTTGGTCTTTGTCTGACCCTCGAACTGCGGCTCAGGAACAAGACAAGAGACAATGGCTATCAAGCCTTCGCGCACATCTTCGCCCTGGAGTGACGTGAGCTCTTTGGCCTTGCCGGTAGTCTGGGTCTGGACGTAGGCGTTGACAGTGCGCGTCAGCGCCGTGCGGAAGCCCGACAGGTGGGTTCCGCCCTCGCGCGTGTTGATGTTGTTTACGTAGGACAGCAACGTCTCGTTGTAACCGTCGTTGTACTGCAGCGCGATATCGACGACGATTTGGTCGCGCTCCTCACGAAAGGCGATCGGCTTCGCATGGAGCGGCTTGCGCTTCTTATTGAGCGACTCGATAAACGATGCAATGCCGCCCTCGTAGTAGAAGTCTGACTCTCTCGCGCTGTCCTCGCGCTCATCTATGAGCCGAATCGTCAAACCGCGGTTGAGAAATGCCAACTCGCGGAGCCGCGTCGCCAGCGTCTCGTATGAGTACTCTGTTTCCGAGAAGATCTCGGTATCTGGGAGGAAGGTGACCTTCGTTCCGGTCTTGTCGGTTTCGCCGACTCGCTGGAGGGCGTGCACCGGAGCTCCGCGTGAGTACTCCTGCGTGTGAGTTGCACCATCGCGCCAGATCTCCAGGAGCAACCGCTCGGAGAGAGCGTTCACCACAGACACGCCAACGCCATGTAGCCCACCCGACACCTTATAGCTGTCGTGGTCGAACTTGCCGCCGGCATGGAGCGTCGTCATCACGACCTCGGCGGCTGCGCGTTTCTCCGTCAGGTGCTCGTCGACTGGAATGCCGCGGCCGTTGTCTTCGACGGTAACTGAATTGTCGCTATGGACTGTTACCCGGATATCGTCGCAATATCCGGCCAGCGCCTCGTCGACGCTGTTGTCGACCACCTCGTAGACCAAGTGGTGTAACCCGGCGCCGCTAGTGCTGCCGATATACATCGCTGGCCGCTTACGAACTGCCTGCAGTCCTTCGATGACCTGGATCTTGCTAGCGTCGTAGTCGTGTGTCCGGCCCGCGTTACTGTTCGTCTTGGTTGTCCGACTCATCTGGTCTTCCGCTTAGCGCGCTTCTGCACGCGGACCCCGGGCGTTCCGGTGGCAACACGAAGCGCCGCCTTGTTCTTAGGTTCGTTACGTGCCCGCGCTAACGTGTTTGTAACCGGGTTTCTTAGGCCTGGTCCCACCCGGTGCCGGCACTCGGAGTTCGCCCTGCCCGCCGTCTTCGAGGGTCGAGCCGGTGCGGCCGCTGCGTTTCGCTCAGCACCGAAGAATTATACCTCTCCGTGGCCCTGAAGGATAGCCGAGAATTGATGCGGTTGTGTGTATAAGTCGTTTTAATAGAGAGACTTAAAGATTCACCTATAACCGCATTGGCATGATGACGTACTGATACACCAAACCACCCTCGACGGGCACAGGAGACATCAATCCTTGGCTTGAGTCGTCGCGCAGATATGCCTCAACTTCATCGCTGGCAGCTACCGCCAGGAAGTCGAGAATATACTGCGCGTTGAAGCTCACGGTCAGCTCTTCCCCATCGTATTGGACGGGCACAGCCTCACGTGCTTCACCCATTTCCGGGTTACTCGACACTATGGTGGCGGAGCCCGGCGTGAAGGTGAACTTCACGGCACGAGAGCGCTCCGATGCCAGTAAGCTGACTCGCCGAATCGCCGCGGACATCGTGTCGCTGGCGAACCGAACTGTCGCCGGGTTGTCCTGCGGCACAACTTTCTCGTACGCCGGGAATTGCCCTTCGATCACCCGCGTCGAGAGAACACGGTGTTCGATCTTGAAGTGAAGATGGTGCTCGTCCTGTGAAAAGAGCATGGTCTCCGGCTCTCCAAGATCCCGTATCTCCGCCAACGCCTTCTTCGGGATAATCGCCCGAACCTGTGTTTGTGTTCCCAGATCGGCATCGTCGTGTTCGACCATTGCTAGACGATGCGCGTCGGTGGCGACCATACGAACTTTACCTCCACCGATCTCCAGCAGCGCTCCGTTCAGGGAGTATCGGACGTCCTCTTTGGTCACCGCGAACAGGGTTCGGCGAATCATCTCGCGAAAGAGTAGATGTGGAATTTCAGCGGCGCCGTCGAAGTTGCAGACAGGAGTTTCTGGGAAATCAGTGGTCGGAAGGGAGACCAAGCGGAAGTACGCATCGCCACCCCGAATCTCGAGCCACTCACCCGCTTCGGAGATCATCTCTATCTCGCCCGAGGGAAGAGACCTAACGACTTCGAACAGTTTTTTGGAACTGACCGTTGTGTCTCCCGGATCAGTCGTCAGCGCATCGCATCGCGTGCTCAGGCTGACCTCGAGATCTGTTGCGACGAGTGTTAGGTGATCGGGTTCCGCCGAGATAAGGATGTGGGACAAGATCGGGATGGTTTTCCTTTTTTCGGCGATGCCCTGGAGGATCTGCAACTCCCGTTCGAGCGCATCCCTCTGGACAGTGAATTTCATTACTTGTTCTCCTAAACCTAAATTAGGTCTACTTTTCGTATTAGTAGTAGGCCCTGTTCATGTTGTGGAAACGATCCATTATGTCTTTAGTTTCAGTGTTTTAGCCTGTTCGCTGATGGTCGGTGGAACTGTTGCTGATTTGAGGTAAGTCTTGGTGAACTCGCGGTCCACTGAACTCTAACGGAGCCTGTTTGACAAACCCTGTTGAAAACAGATTTCTATTGAAATGAATCGAGCAGCCCGGCGACTACACTCTCGAGATCTTCGTCGAGTCCCATGTCGGTTTTAACCTTGCGAACAGAGTGGATTACGGTGCTGTGGTGTTTTCCGCCGAAGGCGTGGCCAATCTCGGGGTATGAATGGTGGGTCAACTCCTTGCAGATATACATCGCTACCTGTCGCGGGAGCGTTATGCGCCGCGCATTACTGCGCGAGTTTAACTCCCCGGGGCGGAGTCCGTAATATTCAGAAACCCGCTTCTGAATACTCTCGATCGTAATGGCCCGCGGCGCTGTCTTGAGGGTGTCCTTCAACACCCGTCGAGCCAACTCGACGGTGATTTTATCGCCGGTAAGCGACCCGAACGCTAACAGCCGGATGAGGGAACCCTCGAGTTCCCTGATATTCGATTTACTATGCGTAGCTACGTAGAGCAGGACGTCATCGGCCATCATCAACGTCGGTGCTTCGGCTTCAGCCTTCTTTTTTAAGATGGCTATCTTGGTCTCCAGATCTGGCGGTTGAATATCCGCTAACAGCCCCCACTCGAACCGTGATCGAAGACGTTCCTCGAGCGTCGGGATCTCCTTTGGTGGCGCATCGCTCGTAACGACGATCTGTCGCTGCTCTTCATGGAGGGCATTGAAGGTGTGGAAAAACTCCTCCTGAGTACGCTCTTTTCCAGCCAAGAACTGAATGTCGTCCATGAGGAGAACGTCAATATTTCGGTACCGCACCCGGAACTCGTGCGTGCGGTCGTACCGAATTGAATTGATCAACTCATTCATGAACCTCTCGGAGGAGAGATAGACGATTCGTAATTCCGGCTGCGCGCGCCTGATGTGGTGCCCGATCGCAAGCATTAGGTGCGTCTTTCCCAACCCAACCCCACCGTAGATGAACAGCGGGTTATAGGAGAGAGACGGTCGCTCAGCGACCGCACGCGCGGCGGCGTTGGCGAACTGGTTCGAACCGCCGACCACGAAGGATTCGAACGTGTATTTCGGGTTCAACGTCGAGGGACGCTCGGTGACCGTAAGAGGATCCACCTCCGAGACAGGTGGTCTTGTAGGTGCGCCAGCGACCCCAGGCTGTGGCTCCACCGCCGGATCAATTCCAGCGACGAAGAATCGGATGTCTGTTGGCGATCCAGGGAACTCTTCCAGGGACTCGCGAATCAGCGGAGCATACTTCTGCGTCAGCCAATCCCGGAAGACTTCGTTGGGAACGGCAACATCCAGGCCACCGTCCTGTTCTCTCAGGAGCGCGGTGGGCCGAAACCAGGTCTCGAAGGTTTGTGGGTCGAGCTTGGTCTCTATACGCGAGAGAATTCGCGCCCAGGTGTCCATCCCAGCCTCAGGGCCGCCAGACAATGGTGTCGTAGAGGGCGGCCGGCGGCGTTGGCAAGCCCCCCCGCTGATTTTCACAGGCTTATCCACACCTGTGAAAAAACCACTAAGTGTAGCGTTTAGAGTCACTTCCGCTACAAATATTCCAGCGCGCGTAGGCCAGGGAGGCAAAAGTCCGCGCCGCAAGATGCGGGAATATAGCACAGAAAAAGATACGTAGTACAGGGGCGGGCGCAGGCTTCTCTCGCGCTGCCTGCTGCACCGCGCAGGCGAGTTCGACGGGCCGCGAAAATAGGGTGCACGGCGCTACGGAACAGCGCTACTGTGCGACCTTGATACGTCCAGGGATAGGGTAGTGGGTCAGTGACCCACTACCCAGGGAGTTGACGACTCGACGCGCACCCAGTAGTGTCGTTAATTCCACTGAATAGGGGGTCATCTGTCTACTGCCCCCTGAAGAGCCTTCGCCGCACGGACGCCTCCCGCGCTCCCGCGGGTCGTGGGCGAGCAACCCTACAAAGTCCATGAAGCGCACCTTTCAGCCGAACCGCCGTCGCAGGCGGAAAGTGCATGGCTTCAGGCTCCGGATGCGTACGCGCTCCGGCCGTGCCGTGCTTCGTCGCCGTCGCCGCAAGGGTCGCAAGCGGCTAGCGCCGTCTTGAACTGAGCTCGCGAAGCCGTCGATACTGCGCCATGCAAGGGAAAGGGTTCCCGCGAGCCCATCGCCTGCGCAAGCGCGCGGAATTCGAGCGCGCCTACACGGAAGGCACCAAACAGGTGGCACCAAAATTTGTCTTATTCACGCGGCCCAACGGCTTGAAACACCCGCGAGTCGGCTTTACGGCCACGCGCCGTCTCGGCAACGCCGTGATACGTAATCGTGCCCGCCGGCTGCTCCGGGAGGCGATCAGGAGCCGATGGGAGGGCTTCGCTGCAGGCTACGACTACGTCGTTGTCGCGCGACCTGGAGTGCTCGAGAGTCGCCCGATGGAGCTCCTTCCCGGCCTATTGACGCTCGCAGCGCGAGCTTCCAGCGGGGTGACATGATCTCGCGCCTGCTCCTTTTTCTGATTCGGGCCTACCAGGTTCTGCTGTCGCCTGCGCTTGGTGGGCATTGTCGCTTCGAACCGACTTGCTCGGAGTACGCGCGGCAGAGTGTGGCCCAATACAGGGCCTTCAGCGGCGTTTTGATGTCGATTCGCCGGATTCTTCGCTGCCATCCGTTCTGTCAAGGTGGGTACGATCCGGTGCCGACGTCTCATGAGTAGGGACCAAGAGCCCCGGATGGAGTCGCGAGCGCTGCTCGCCATCGTGTTGTCTATGGCGGTGTTAGCGCTCTATCAGTACTACTTTGTTTCGACACCCATCGACCCGGGGCCGCAGCCTGGGGACAGCGCCAGTGCGCCACAATCATTCGATCCACAGGTGGATGCGCGCGGTGTGGTGCCTGGAGAGGCGGTACCTCGAGACCCAGCGGCTCCCGCCGCCGCCGCTGGGCAAACAGAGTTGGCGGTGGCAGGGGAGCTGCAAGAGACTCTCCGAATTCACGCGGAAAACTACACGGCTACAGTAACGAACGTCGGCGGTCGACTGCAGGGATTCGTGCTGAATCAGTATCAATCGTCGGCCCGTACGCCGCTGGACCTTGTCCACGCGGCGGCGGCGGCGGCCAATGACTTACCGCTCGGTATCGAGACCCCGAGCAACCCGGCCGTTGCAACGACGGCAAACGGCGCGTTGTATGCAATGGAAGCCCGCGGTGGGGCAGGAGGCGACCAGGAACGCACGGCAAGGCCCGGCGACCCGGTGGTGGTAGTGTTCCGCTGGGCTGATGGTCGCGGCACGTCAGTATCGAAACGCATCGAGTTTCCGGCGATAGGCAACCAGTTGCGAGTCCAGGTCGAGGTGGTCTCGCCGGGCTCAACCTACACGTATTTGACGCTGGGGCCTGGCCTCGATGCGGTGGCAGCCGGATCGTTGAACGCCTTCTTGTCCGAAGGCGCACTGGCGCTGGTGGCGGAGGATATGGAGCGCTGGGCCCCGCCGGAGCCCGCCGTCGACGTTTCCGGACCGGTACGGTGGGCTGGAATAGAAAGCCACTATTTCCTAGCGGCGTTCCTCTTCGACACGCCTCCGCAGGTGCGGATCTCCACTCGGCTTGTCAGTAGTCTCGAGCCTTCCGATGATCCGCAGATGGCTTTGGCGAGCGTCGGTGCCAGGGTCCCGCCTGAGGGGCTGGTTGCCGGCATCTATCTGGGGCCGAAGAAGTTCGATTACCTGCAGCAGCAGGGATACGACATCGACCGTGCGGTTGATTTCGGGTGGATGGGGATCTTGGCGCGTCCGCTTCTGGCGTTGCTCGTCTGGATCCACTCGTACGTCGGTAATTTTGGCGTTGCAATCATCTTGCTGACGGTGCTGCTGCGAGTCGTCTTCCTGCCGCTCAACCACAAGTCGATGGTTTCCATGCGGCGCATGCAGCGGCTGCAGCCACAGATGGCAGCGATCCGCGCCAAGTACAAGGGTTCCAAGGAGCTCGAGCAGAAACAGAAGATGAACGAGGAGGTGATGGCGCTTTACAAGCGCGAAGGCGTGTCACCTTTCGGGGGTTGCCTGCCGATGCTGGCGCAGCTGCCGATTCTCTTCGCGTTTTATAGGCTGCTGTCGGTCGCCGTAGAGCTGCGCCAGGCGCCGTTCGTGCTCTGGGTTCAGGACCTGTCGGATTACGACCCCTATCTCGTACTGCCCCTACTCATGGGCGGCAGCATGCTCGTGCAGCAGCGCATGACCCCGTCGCCTGGCGCTGACCCCATGCAGGCGCGCATGTTCAAGTTCATGCCGGTCATCTTCACCGTACTTTTCCTATACGTGCCGAGCGGGCTGGTTCTCTACTGGCTCGTAAACAACCTTCTTGGAATTACGCAGCAGCTCTACGTGAACAAGAAGATGGATGCGGAGCTTCAGGCAGAGAAGGCTCTTCCTAAAAAGTCCAAGAAAGGCAAGCGAGGCAAGCAATGAGCGAACAGGTCTTCGAGGACAAGTCGATCGAAGCGGCCCTGGAACAGGCGGCGACGGCACTTGGCGTACCGGTCGACGAACTCCAGTACGAGCTGGTTGATGAGAAAGCTGGCGACTTCTGGGGTCTCGGCGAGACGATGTATTCGGTGCGCGCTTGGCCCCGGGCAGCCGATTCGCCGCCGGAGCCCGAGCCTGTCGCCACTGATTCGGCGGAGCAAGGGGAAGTAGCCGCGGTGTCCGAGGGCGAGCCGGCGGCGGCCGGGGACGCGCCAGCCACCCCACCCGCCGCGCTCGGAGATGCGAGCCCTGACGAGCTCCCGGCAGACACAGGGCCCAGCGCGCCGGACGACACGGGCGACACCGACACGGGCGCCGCCGAAACCAGCGCCGCTGATACTGCCGACACCGATACTGGCGACGCCGACCTCCCGGCGTTTTTTCGCGATGATGGTGATGCCCCCGCTGCCGAGGACGTTGCTGACGACACCGCGACGGATGGTCCTGTCGAGGCAGCTGACACTTTGGCGGCGGCCGAAGTTGCTCCGCCGCCAACTGCCCCCACCGAGGCTCCTCCCGCGAAGGCCGAGCCTGACGCGGCGGCAACCGGAGCAACCGACGTCTCCGACGAGGCGACTGGCCTGCTCGACAAGATTTTCGAGACGATGGGCTTCGATTGCGAGGCGCAAGGCAGGCTCGACGGCGAAACGCTGCAGATTGCCATCACCGGCGACGATAACCAGTATCTGCTCGACGGTCGAGGCCGTGGCCTGTCGGCCCTGGAGTTAATTCTCAACCACGCGTTTCGCCATCGTCCGGACCGCGCGCACCGGCGTGTCCGAGTCGACGCGGGCGACTTCCGCTCACAGCGCGACGACGAGATCCGGGACATGGCATACCAGGTGGCCCACCAGGCCAAGGAGACGGATGCGCCACAGCAGACGGGCCTGTTGAATCCGTATGAGCGCCGAATCGTCCACCTGACGCTGGCAGAAGACCCGAAGGTCGAGACACGCAGCATTGGGACCGGGTTCCAGAAGGCAGTCAACGTGATACCGACGTCAAGGGGTCGACGTCACTGACGTGGACAGCGGCGAGGATACGGCAGCAGCGGTTCGGGAAGGTTTCGAGCGCTACCGTCAGCACCTACGGCCTGAGCAGGTTGAGCAGTTCTCTCTGTATCTGCAACTACTAGAGCGCTGGAACCAGCACATCAATCTCACTGCCATTCGCGAGCGCCGGATGGCGGTCTTGCGACATTTCGTTGAGCCCGCGCTGGCCGCACGCTACCTGGCCGGGGCCGGACCCATGTTGCTCGATGTAGGCTCAGGAGCCGGGATTCCCGGGCTTCCAATGAAGATCCTTGACCCAGACCGCGACTGCGTGTTGGTCGAATCGAGCACCAAGAAGGCGACGTTTCTGAAGGAGGTCGTCGACGCACTTGCCTTGGAGGACGTTACCGTGGTCAACGAACGGTTCGAGGCGGCCATCGATGCGGGCAGCATTCCACAGCCGGTGCACGTTCTCGCTGCGCGTGCCTGGACTGGATGGGGTCCGCTGCTGGGGCTGGCGGCGCCCCTCATGGCGCCCGGAGGCCGGGCGCTGCTATTCGTCGGAGAAGCGACGTTGCGCGCCCTCTGCCGCAACCTTTCGACCGGCGGTGCGATGGCGAGGACGAGAGATCGCGATTGGCGGCGGGCGGCGCGGGCTGGCTGGGAAGTCAAACAGGCCGACCCGCTCCCGCACCTCGATACGGGATACCTCGTATCCTTGGAGCTTGGCAGGTAGGAACGGCAACATCCGCCCACCCGCCCGGCTTCTCGGTTCCACGTGGAACAAGACTCTGCCGGCGATCCGTTTGTTAGTGTTCCACGTGGAACTCGTCGTCCGGAGTGGCTCGCCGCTGTGTTAGGCTCCGGGGCTCGCAAGTGGGCGAGGTTCCGGACCCCCAGGGCCGGAGCAAACGAGACGACAGGCCGGCGCGGTGGGCGCGCCGCTAGACGGCAGTCACGGGAAAGCGGCATGGCACGGGTTATCGCCGTCACCAATCAGAAGGGCGGGGTTGGAAAGACCACGACAGCGGTGAATCTCGCCGCTTGCCTGGCGGCCGCGGACCTGCCGACGTTGCTCATCGATATCGACCCGCAGGCTAGCGCCACCAGCGCAATCGGCGTGACCACTTCGCCGGGACACCCGACCACCTACGATGTAATCACGGGCGCGGCGACGCTGGCCGAGACGACGATCGCAGCAGCCCTGGATCGGCTGGCGGTGTTGCCTGCTGCGCCGAATCTCGTCGGTGCCGAGTTGGAGCTGGTCGACGTTACGGATCGCGCCATGCGCCTGCGGGAAGCGATCGCCCCGGTTCGGGCCGACTACGAGTTCATCGTTATCGACTGCCCGCCGGCGCTCGGGCTCCTCACTTTGAACGCGCTGGTTGCCTCCGACAGCGTGATTATCCCGATCCAATGCGAGTATCTAGCCTTGGAAGGACTGAGTCGGATGGTTGAAACCCTCGAGCGGGTGCGCGCCGGCATGAACCCCGGGTTGCGGCTGGAGGGCATTCTGCTGACCATGGTCGATCCACGAATGAACCTCACCAGACAGGTTAGCGCCGAGGTGCGCACCCATTTCGCAGAGGAGGTATTTGTTGCAGAGGTGCCGCGCAACGTGCGCCTCGGTGAGGCGCCGAGCTTCGGCAAGCCCATTATCCTGTACGATCTGCGCTCTGCGGGGGCGCAGGCTTACCTAAAACTGATGCGCGAGGTGGTACGGAATGGCACGGAAAGTACTCGGCCGCGGGCTTGACGCGCTGATCCCGGCAGGAGCGTCGGCGACCGCTTCGGGCTCGCGGTTGCTCGAGTTGGAGATCGATCTCATCCGACCCAACCCACAGCAGCCGCGGGACAGCTTCGACGACCAGGCGATCGACTCGATGGCAGCTTCGCTTGCGGCCCACGGCGTGCTTCAGCCGATCGTTGTCCGCGAGGCGGAAGGTGGGTTCGAGTTAATCGCCGGAGAGCGGCGTTGGCGTGGCGCACAACGTGCCGGCCTGGAGCGCATTCCTGCCGTTGTTCGAGAGGCCACGCCGCGCGAGTCGTTGGAACTAGCATTAATCGAGAACCTCCAGCGCGAGGATCTCAATGCGATCGAGCAGGCCCGTGCGTACCATCTTCTGGTAGAAGACATGGGCCTGACGCAGGAGCAGACTGCCGCCCGGGTCGGCAAACAGCGGTCGACAGTAGCGAACTATCTCAGGCTGCTGTCGCTTCCGAGGACGATTCAGCAACAACTCGTCGACGGGGACCTGACGATGGGACACGCGCGGGCACTGCTCGGCTTGTCGTCGGCGTCGGCGCAGCGTCGCGTCGCCGAGCAAGTAGTGATGCGTGACTTGAGCGTTCGGCAGACCGAATCTCGAGTGCGTGCCGAGAACAGTCCGCGGAAAGAACGCGCCGGTACGACGAGCAGCGATCCTGACGTCGTCGCTGCCGAACATCGCCTGACGAAGACGCTGGGCACGCCTGTTGCCATCCGCGGCAGGGAGCGCGGCAAGGTAGAAATCACCTTCACCTCACTGGAAGAGCTCAACCGAATCTACGATCTGCTGACGACCATCGAATGAGTCGCCGCAAAATATGAATATGAGGGAGAAGCTAATGGGTACGACCGGAAACCTGGACGGCCACTTGGGCGAGGGCACCGAGATCGACGGTACGCTGCAATTCAAGGGGTCGGTCCGTATCGACGGCAAGTTTACCGGCAAGGTATTTTCGCCGTCTACACTGATCCTCGGTCCGCGGGCCGCGCTTCAGGGCGAGGTCGAGGTCGGCGAGTTGGCGGTGCACGGTTCGCTAATCGGTCAGGTGCGTGCCGCTGAGCGTGTGACGATCCACGCCAGCGGCAGGGTCGAGGCGGATCTCAACACCGACAAGCTGGTCATCGAGCCCGGCGCCTACTTTCGCGGCCGCTGCGAGATGCACCGTAGCAAGTCGGCAAGCCCCGAGCCGGCGACGACGCCAACCGCCGAGATCGTCCTCGATCAGGATGCCTCGAGACCTGCGAAAGATTCTCAGAAAACATAGTTAAGTCGTGATTACACAATATGTTACAGTGTTTTAACGGCGAGCAACGGGGGCCGATCGGCGCGATATGAGACGATTGGCCAAGGGCGAGCTTGAGGACCGCGTGAGTCGATGCGAGTATACGTCGCGCCGACAGAATCTCCGCCGCCGGTACGGCGCTCGAAGCAGCACGGGGGAACTCACATGAAACGCTCCGCCACGCTCGGCCTGTTCCTCTTCATCGTTTGGCAGTTGTGGTCGGGGATGTCGTTTCCTTGGGGCCAGCACTTCGAGCCACTCCTGTTGGCGATGGGCGTGGTCTCCACGGTACTTGTCGTGCTGATCGTCGTGCGCATGAAGGTCGTCGATGCGGAGGGTGCCCCGGTCGATTTCGTCAACGTCAAGGTGCTGCTCTACATCCCTTGGCTGGCCTGGGAGATTGTCAAGGCCAACCTCGACGTCGTGCGGAGAATCCTGCACCCGCGGCTGCCGATCAGCCCCAACGTCATCGAGGTCGCGGCCGGGCAGCGCAGCGAGCTCGGTCAGGTGGTGTACGCCAACTCGATTACGCTCACGCCCGGAACAGTCTCAGTGGTGCTCGATGCTGCCACCATCACCGTGCATGCGTTGAGCGGCGAGGCGGCGGCGGGGGTGCAGACTGGAGAGATGGATCGGCGCGTCACGTATCTGGAGGGCGCCGAGTGATGTTCGCGACGGCGATGGTCGCGATCCTGGTCACCATGACTCTGGCGCTGCTGCGCGCGGCTCTCGGTCCGACCGTTTACGATCGCGTGATGGCCGTAAACAGCTTCGGCACCGCCACCGTCTTGTTTATTGCTGTGCTGGGGTTCTTGAACGGCCGTCCCGATTTTCTTGACTTGGCACTGGTGTATGCGTTGATCAACTTCATCGGCACGCTCGCGGTGCTCAAGTACTTCAAATACGGTGACCTGGCCGAAGTAGCCGACCAGGCGTCGGCGGACGCCGAAGGGAGCATAGGGCGCTGATGAACGCGATCGACATTCTCAGCGGGGCGCTGCTTCTGGGCGGCTCTTTCTTCTGTGTTGCGGGAGCGCTCGGCCTTTGCCGGCTGCCGGATTTCTACACCCGGTTGCACGGCGCCGGTGTCATCGACACGTTGGGTACCGCGCTCATTCTCGGCGGGCTGATGCTGCAGGCGGGGTTTTCGCTGGTAACCGCAAAACTCGTCATCATCCTGTTCTTCATTTACATAACCAGCCCGACGGCGACGCACGCGATCGCCCAGGCGGCCCACAGCCGCGGCCTGGAGCCGCTACTGGACGCGAAGGACGGTGAGACATCAACGCCATCATCGACCTAGTCCTGCTGGCGCTGCTGGTGGCCACGGCGGTACGCATCGCCCGGCTCCGCGGCCTCTTCTCGGCGGCTATCGTCGCCGGAATCTACAGCCTGTTGGGGGCCTGCTGGATGAGCGTGCTCGACCAACCGGACGTGGCGTTCACCGAGGCTTCGGTCGGTGCGGGAATCTCGACAGTCCTCATCCTCGTCACCTTGTCGCTGACGACCTCTGAGGAGAAGGAGCCCGAGCACACTCCGTTGTTGCCGTTGATCGTCATCCTTATCACCGGGGCGGTGCTGGTGTACGGCACAATCGACATGCCGCGACTCGGCGATCCCGACAACCAGGTCCACCGCCACGTCGCGCCTCGCTACATCAACGAGTCGCCGCACGAAGTGGAGGTGCCTAACCTGGTAACCGCGGTGCTGGCGAGCTATCGCGGCTACGACACCCTGGGCGAGACCGCGGTGATCTTCACGGCCGGTATCGGCGTGCTGATCCTGTTGGGTGGTGCGCGGCGGCGCCGGTGGGTGGCCGGCGAGGACCGCGAATGAAACGCCAAAGCATTCCCCGCGTTGCCGCCAAGCTGCTCATTCCCTACATACTCCTGTACGCCTTTTATGTTCAATGGCACGGCGACTATGGGCCGGGCGGCGGCTTCCAAGCCGGGGTCATCTTCGCCGCCGGTGTCATCCTCTACGCGATCGTCTTTGACCTACGCGCCTGCCAACGAGCATTGAGCCCGCGGATCATCCACCTGCTGATGCCGCTTGGGCTACTGCTGTATATCGGCGTTGGCGTTGCCGCCATGCTCAAGGGCGGCACGTTTCTCAACTACAGCGTGCTGGAGCACGATCCGGTGCACGGCCAGCATCTCGGCATATTGCTCGTCGAGCTCGGTGTGGGGACGACGGTCGCCGGGGTGATGATCTCGATTTTCTACTCCTTCGGCGAGACGGTGCGTAGCTGATGGCGGACGTGTTGGGGCTATATAACTACTGGGTGGTCATTGTGCTGATGATGACGGGCTTCTACATCGTCGTGGCCCGAGACAATCTCATCAAGAAGATCATCGGTCTCAGTATCTTCCAGACCTCGGTGTTCCTGCTCTTCATCACCGTTGGCAAGGTGGAGGGTGGCACGGCGCCGATCCTCGCCGAAGGCTTCGACGTCTATTCGAACCCGCTTCCCGGGGTTCTCATCCTCACCGCGATTGTCGTCGGCGTGGCCACGACCGCCGTGGCCCTGGGGCTCGTCGTCCGCATCAACGAAGAATACGGGACGATCGAAGAAGGCGAGATTCATGTTCAGGATGTAGAGGCTTGATGGAGGAGCATCTACCCGTTCTGGTCGTCCTCGTGCCAATGCTGGCGGCGCCCCTGTGCCTGCTGCTGCGGCATCGCACGGCGGTGACCGGCTTCGCTATCGCGGTCGCCTGGTTGACCTTCGCGATCTCCGTGCTGCTGCTGCTCCGCGTCCTTGACCAGGGCGTCATCTCCTACGAGCTCGGTGGTTGGCCGCCGCCGTGGGGCATCGAGTACCGGATCGATTTGCTCAACGCGTTCGTGCTCATTCTGGTGGCCGGTATCGGTGCGATTGTCGCCACCTGGTCGCCGGCGAGCATCTCAGTGGAGCTGCCACGCTACGAGCGCCACTACCTTTTCTACACAGCCTACCTTTTGTGTCTGACTGGCCTCCTCGGCATCACTGCCACCGGCGACCTCTTCAACGTCTTCGTATTCCTGGAGATCTCGGCGCTGTCGTCCTACGTGCTGATCAGCATGGGACAGGATCGGCGGGCGCTCACCTCGGCCTACCAGTACCTCATCATGGGCACGCTCGGCGCCACCTTCATCCTGATCGGCATCGGCTTGCTCTACATCATGACGGGAACGCTGAACATGGCTGATATGGCGGTGCAGCTCGAGGGAGTGCGCGACACTCGCACGGTGCTGGTCGCCTTCGGGTTCTTCGTCGTCGGCATCAGCGTGAAGATGGCGCTCTTTCCGCTGCATCTGTGGCTCCCCAACGCGTACGCCTACGCCCCGTCGGTCGTTACCGCCTTCCTCGCCGCCACGGCGACGAAGGTCTCCGTGTACATCCTGCTGCGCTTCTTCTTCACGGTCTTCGGTCACGAGTTCGCCTTCGGGTCGATGCGGCTCTGGGTGTTTCTGATGCCCCTTGCCCTGATCGGCATCGTCACCGCGTCGCTGGTGGCGATCTTCCAGAACAACATCAAGCGCATGCTGGCGTATTCGAGTGTCGCCCAGATCGGCTACATGGTTCTGGGCATCAGCTTTGCATCAGTCAACGGATTGACCGGAGGTATCGTCCACCTCTTCAACCACGGCTTGATGAAATGCGCCTTGTTCCTCGCGATGGGCTGTATCGTGATGCGCTGCGGCTCGGTCCACATCGACGAGATGCGCGGCCTGGGCCGCCGCATGCCGTGGACGATGGCCGCTTTCGTCGCCGCCGGCCTCAGCCTCATTGGCGTGCCGCTGACCGTGGGCTTTATCTCCAAGTGGTACTTGGTGCTCGCGGCGCTCGAGCAGGGCCTGTGGCCGGTCGCCGCGCTGGTGCTGCTGAGCTCGCTGTTGGCCGCCGTATACGTATGGAGGGTTGTCGAGGTTGCCTACTTCCACGAGCCACGGGCGGTCGACGGTGAGGGTGCCATCACCGATGCACCGCTTTCCCTGCTGCTTCCGATGTGGGCGCTGGTGATCGCCATCTTCTACTTCGGCATCAGCACCGAGGCGACCGCTGGCATCGCTCGCATGGCGGCAGAATCCCTGTTGGGGACCTCGCCATGAGCCCGCAGACGGCCATCTACGTCGCGGTTGGTCTGCCGCTGGTCGGCGCCGCGCTGGTCGTCGCGCTGCGACGTTGGCCAAATCTGCGCGAGGCGGCCAGCCTGGCCACTTCCGGCGCCCTCCTCGCCGTGGTGCTCACGCTGCTGCCCGGGGTACAGGCCGGGGGCCGCCCCGAGGCCAGAGTTGTGGAGGTCATGGCCGGTCTGTGGATGGCGTTCGAGGTCGAACCGCTCGGGATGCTGTTTGCGCTGGTGGCAGCGGGGCTGTGGATCGTCACCACCATATATTCGATTGGCTACATGCGGGGACACCACGAGGTCGACCAGACGCGCTTCTACGCCTGTTTCGCGGTGGCGATCTCGGCGGCCATCGGCGTCGCCTTCGCTGGCAACTTGCTCACCCTGTTCATCTTCTACGAGGTGCTGACGCTATCGACGTACCCTCTGGTCACCCATCATCGAACCGAGGCCGCGATGCGGGGGGGCCGGCTTTATCTGGGCATCCTGCTGAGCACGTCCGTAGTGTTTCTGTTGTTCGCGGTCATCTGGACGTGGTACCTGGCAGGGACGCTTGATTTCCGTCCGGGCGGTATCCTGGCCGGCACCGCCGACAAGGGGACCCTTGCCGTGCTGCTGGCGCTCTTTGCTTTCGGCACGGGCAAGGCGGCGCTGATGCCGTTCCATCGCTGGCTGCCGGCGGCGATGGTCGCTCCCACCCCAGTGAGCGCGCTTCTCCACGCCGTCGCCGTGGTCAAGGTCGGAGTGTTCACGGTGATGAAGATCATCGTCTACGTCTTCGGGCTCGAGCTGCTCACGGGCACGGGTTTGAGCACCTGGCTCATGTACGTGGCCGCATTCACGATCTTGGCGTCCTCGCTCATCGCGCTGACGAAAGACAACCTGAAAGCACGCCTTGCCTACTCGACGGTGAGCCAGCTCTCCTACATCGTTCTCGGCGCCGCGCTGGCAACGAGTGCCGGTGTGCTGGGCGGCAGCATGCACATCGCCATGCACGCCTTCGGCAAGATCACCCTCTTTTTCTGCGCCGGTGCGATCTACGTGGCGGCCCATAAGACCGAGATCAGCGATATGGACGGCATCGGCCGCACCATGCCGATTACCATGACGGCCTTCTTTATCGGCTCGCTAAGCGTCATCGGTCTGCCGCCGTTCGGCGGCGCTTGGAGCAAATGGTTCCTGGCTCTCGGAGCGCTCGAAGCGGACAAGGCCATCTTCGTCGCCGTTCTGATGATTAGCTCGCTCCTGAACGTCGCGTACCTGATGCCGATCGTGGCACGGGCGTTTTTCGTCGCCCCCTCGGAGACGGGCCCGAGCGACGACGACGAGGGTGCACTCCAAGGGACGGTGCTGGAGGCGAACGGTGGATCGTCGATCAAGGAAGCGCCGACCTTCTGCCTGGTAGCGCTCTGTGCAACGGCCGCAGGCTGCCTGGCCCTCTTCTTCTTCGCCGATGAGCTCTACCAGCTGCTAACCCCGATCGTGAAGCCGTAGTAGGACACTAGCGAGCCATGCACATGCAAGACGACAGCCACCCCGACAGCCACACGGAGCGTTCGCACGACGCCGCAACGAAGCCCGCAAGCGGCGAGCGAAAGTATTGGCTCGACGACTCGCGGAACATCCGCAAGATCTACAGCGGCCTCTGGATCTTCTCCGCTGTTCTTGTCACGGCGGATCTCTTTTACGAAAAACACGTCGAGTTCCCGATCGAACGCCTCGTTGGATTCTTCGGCCTCTACGGCTTTGTCTCCTGTGTATTGCTGGTTCTGGCTGCCAAGCAGCTGCGCAAGATCGTCGGCCGGGACGAGAATTACTATGATCGATAGTCTTCCGCCCGGCTGGCTCCTGATCTTCGGGGGATTGCTGGTTCCGCTGTTACGCGGGCGCGGCCGGTCAGCCTACATGCTCCTTCTCCCGGCGCTGGGCTTCCTTCAGCTGCTGATGATCTCGCACGGCGACCTCCTGCAGGTCTCCGTCTTCGACTATTCGCTGACCCCTGTCCGGGTCGATCGGCTGAGCCTCGTCTTCGGCTATATCTTCCATATCGCCGCGTTCATCGGCATGGTCTTCGCCCTCCGGGTCAAGGACCCCGGCCAACACGTCGCCGCATTCGTCTACGCTGGAAGCGCCATCGGCGCGGTTTTCGCGGGCGACCTGATCACTCTTTTCGTGTATTGGGAGCTCGCCGCGACCTCCTCCGTCTTCCTGATCTGGGCGCGCCGCAGCGAACGATCGTACCGGGCCGGCATGCGGTACTTGATCTTCCAGATAACATCCGGCGTGCTGCTCCTTGCCGGTGCCCTGGCGCACGTCCACGAAACAGGATCGCTGGCGTTCGATTATCTGGGGCTCGGTAGTCTGGGTGGCACGCTCATTTTCATCGCCTTCGGCATCAAGTGTGCCTTCCCGCTGCTGCACAACTGGCTCGAGGACGCCTACCCGGAGGCCACCGTGACCGGGACGGTGTTTCTGAGCGCCTTCACCACCAAGATGGCAATCTACGCCCTCGCGCGAGGCTTCCCCGGGACCGAGTTGCTGGTCTGGATCGGCGCTGCGATGACGGCGTTTCCGATCTTCTTCGCCGTCATCGTCAACGATCTCCGCCGGGTGCTCACCTACAGCATGAACAACCAGCTAGGGTTCATGGTCGTCGGTGTCGGCATTGGCACCAACTTGGCCCTCAACGGCGCTGCCGCCCACGCGTTCGCCGACATTCTCTTCAAGGGCGTGCTTTTCATGTCGATGGGGGCGGTGCTGCTACGCACCGGGACGATGAAGGGCTCCGAGCTGGGTGGGCTTTACAAATCGATGCCGTGGACGGCCGGCTTCTGTATGGTCGGGGCCGCTTCGATCTCGGCGTTTCCGTTCTTCAGCGGCTTCGCTACCAAGTCATTGATCATCTCGGCGACTGCCGAGAACCACTACACATGGGTCTACTTCGTGCTGCTGTTCGCCTCGGCGGGCGTCTTTCATCACTCCGGTATCAAGATTCCCTATTTCGCCTTCTTCGCACACGACTCGGGAATCCGCTGCAAAGAGGCGCCGCGCAACATGTTGATCGCCATGGGGCTGGCCGCCGCGCTGTGCATCGGCATCGGTGTCTTCCCGGCTCTGCTATACGGCGTTCTGCCGTTCCCCGTCGATTACGAGCCGTACACGGCGACCCATGTCATCTCGCAGCTCCAGCTGCTGTTCTGGTCCGCGGTCGCCTTTGCTTGGCTGAATTGGGTCGGGCTGTATCCCCCGGAGCTGAGGTCGGTCAACCTAGATAGTGACTGGATCTACCGGCGCCTGGTGCCGAGCGCGCTCGGGCCCGTCGTGCGAGGCGGTACCCGCCTCTGGACCGGAGTGCTGGAGAGAGCGGGACGACACATTACCGCCACAATACAGACGGTTCACCGTCATCACGGGCCGGAGGGGATCCTCGAGCGGACCTGGCCAACCGGCAGCATGGCATTGTGGGTCGCCGTCCTTCTGGCGATCTTGTTGCTTCTCTATTTCACATGAGGCCCGCTGCCCGTGGCGCCGCATCTGGTCCAGCAGGCCACACTTCCACCACGGCCTGCTAGTGCTGACGGCTTGTTCCTACCGTGACAACGAGAGCTTCGTCGACCTGATTCGCGACTCGTTCGCGTCGGTTCTCGAGCGCCGCGGATATCATCTCGAGGTCGGAGCCTCTGGATTGAGTGGCGCGCACATCTACGAGTATCGGAGCGACGCTACGGTCGTCATCCTGAAGGTCGACGACACGGCGGGCGAGAACTGGGAAGCGCAGTTCACCGTGGAGGTTGACGCCCTCACCGGCGAGGTCGAAGCGATCGTCACGGAAGCGGTCACGGGCTTGCTTGCCGACCTTTCGACACGGCTGATAGACTCTGTGGCCGACGGGTCGTGTCGCTCTTCCGTGGCACGAGAACTCAGCCGCGTGATCGCTACGCTCGAGTGACACCGGCGGCCGTCTTGTTCCTCAGCCGCCTTTCGCTGGCAACCGGGCTCACTTGTTCCGTGTTCGCTCGAACTCTGCAAACCTCGCCCGCCCCACGCAACTCACAGGGCCGCAGATAGTCGGCAGCTGAGACCGAGATCTCGATGGACAACTTCCCGCACCCCCCGACAATCGCGCTCGTCGCCGCCGCCGTTATTGCGATGGTGTTCCTCGCCAACCGCTGGGTCTTCGGGCCGCTCAACGCGATCCTCGCCAAGCGACAAGCCGAGATCGACGGAGCCAGTGAGGCCTTGGCCGACGCCACGCGCGTCCAAGAGGAGCGGCTTGCGGAAGTGGAGGAACGCGTTTCCCAGGCGCGCAAGGAGGCTTACGCGATCCGTGAGCAAGCCCATGCGGAAGCGCGCGCCGAGCGCGCCCGGGTGTTAGGCGAGGCGCGCGCTGAAGCCGCCCGCAAGGTGGAGGAGGCGAAGGCCGCGATCGACACTCAGATCGAGGCGGCGCGGCGCCAGCTGGAGGCTGATGCCGGCGACCTCGCCAAACGTATTGCTGACCGGATCCTTGATCGGCCGGTGAGTAGCGGAGGAAGCGGCAGTTGATTGGCGCTCAAACTTTCAGCCTCTCGTGCTGCGCGGTGGCGCTGGGCCTCGTGGTGGCCCTCGGCGGTGCTATCGCACCGTCGGCAGCCGCGGCGCAGGAGTCGCCCGTGACATCGCTGGTTCCCGAGAGCCACGCCACGACGCCAGAATCTACCGGCGCGGATCAGGAGCACGCGGTGGCGCAGGAGCACGGCGACGCGGACGCCGCGGCGGAGCACGGAGGACCTACCTGGCGCGAATACGCATTCAAGTGGATCAACTTCGTGCTGTTAGCTTTCCTGCTCTATTGGGTTCTCGTCGTCGCACCGCCGTTCGTGCGCGAGAACTTCGAGTTCGACGGGCTGCGCGACGTTCTCGGGTCACGTGCCCAGCAGGTCGTAGCGGAACGCGACCTGGCGCAGCAACAGCAGGCTACCGCGACGACGCAACTGGTGGAGTTGGCGGCTCGACTCGAGCGAGTGGAACAGGAGGCGGCGACTTTGCTTACCGAAGCACGTGAGAGCGCCGGGCGCGACGCAGAGCGCCTCATCGTAGCGGCCAGTGCTGATGCCGAGGTCATTCGCGCTTCCGCAAGCCGCGACCTCGATGCCGAGGTGGCGCGCGCCCGCCGAGCTCTGCAAATACACGTTGCGGATCAAGCAGTTTCGATCGCCAAGCAAATCTTGCAGGATAACTTCAGTGCCGCGGACCAGCAGCGGCTGGTCCTCGCCCACCTCGGCAGCCTCGGAGAATCGGTCGCCTGACACTCAGCAGTGCGGCTGCAACACCCTGACGCTATGAACAACGCTGCGGTAGCACGACGCTATGCAAAGGCGCTTCTCGGCGCCGCTCTTGATGACACCAGCACCCAGGGCGTCGACGAGAACGAGATCGCCTCAGAGCTGTCGGCGCTCGCCGCGACCGTGCAGGAGTTCAGCGGCCTCGAGCTGTTGGTGCTGAATCCGGCGATAGACAACACCCGCAAGGCGGCCGTCCTGGGCGAGGTCGCGGAGCGCCTGGGGGCCGGCGCGTTGACGCGCCGCTTCGTCGACGTGCTCGCAGCACACGAGCGCATCGATCATTTGGTCGCCTGCGCCGAGAGCTTTGCTGCCCTGGTCGATGCGCACCAGGGGGTTATCAACGCCGAGATTACTTCGCCGGTGCCCTTGGGCGAGGCGGAGATCAGAGACCTGCGCGACCGCCTGGCAAGCACCACCGGCCGTACGGTGAGGCTACGGGCGCAGACCGATCCGGAGCTGCTTGGCGGGCTGAAGACGCGCATTGGCGACAACGTTTACGACGGCAGCTTGCAATTCCAGCTGGAACGCATGCGCGAGCGGCTTACCGAGAGCTGAGACCGGAGCGATAGATCGATGGGTATCAAGGCGGAAGAAATCTCCAGCATCATCCAGCGACAGATCGCTGGGTACGAGGCCGAGATCGAGGTTCAGGAGGTCGGAACGGTGATCGCCGTTGGTGACGGCATCGCACGTATCTATGGCCTCGAGCGCTGCATGTCACAGGAGCTGCTCGAGTTCCCCAACTCCATCTTCGGCATCGCCCTCAACCTCGAGGAGGACAGCGTCGGCGCGGTGATTCTGGCCGACACCGCGCTGATCAAGGAAGGCGACACGGTGAGGCGCACTCAGCGCGTCATCGAGGTGCCGGTCGGCGACAGTCTCGTCGGTCGGGTAGTAACGCCGCTCGGTGAGCCGCTCGACGGCCAGGGTCCGGTGGAGACCAGCGAGACGATCCCCATGGAGCGTATCGCCCCGGGCATCATCGAGCGCCAGGGTGTTTCCGAACCGCTGCAGACGGGAATCAAATCGATCGACTCGATGATTCCGATCGGCCGCGGGCAGCGCGAGTTAATCATCGGCGATCGCCAGACGGGCAAGACCGCGATCGCCGTCGACGCGATCATCAACCAGCGCGGCCACGACGTGAAGTGCATCTACGTGGCGATTGGTCAGAAGCAGTCGACCGTGGCACAGGTGGTGCAAAAGCTGCAGGATCACGGCGCCCTCGAGTACACGATTGTCGTCATCGCGTCAGCCAGCGCGCCGGCTCCACTGCAGTGGATGGCTCCGTTTTCCGGTTGTGCGATGGGCGAGTACTTTCGCGACAACGGGCAGCATGCCCTGGTGGTCTTCGACGATCTTTCCAAGCACGCCAACGCCTACCGTGAGATGTCGCTGCTGCTGCGTCGGCCACCCGGCCGCGAAGCGTTCCCCGGCGACGTTTTCTATCTGCACTCGCGGCTGCTCGAGCGTGCCGCCAAGATGGCCGATGAGCACGGCGGCGGCAGCCTCACCGCCCTACCGATCATCGAGACCAAGGCTGGCGATGTGTCAGCCTACATTCCGACCAACGTCATCTCGATTACCGACGGCCAGATTTTTCTCGAGACCGACCTGTTCCACAAGAACATTCGGCCTGCGGTCAACGCTGGGCTGTCGGTATCGCGGGTCGGCGGTGCGGCGCAGATCAAGGCCATGAAACAAGTCGCCGGCTCGCTGCGCCTCGACCTGGCTCAGTACCGTGAGCTCGCGGCGTTCTCACAGTTCGGCTCCGATCTCGATGTGGCCACACAGCGTCAGCTGGCGCGTGGCGAGCGTCTCACAGAGATCCTCAAGCAGGACCAATACGGGCCGCTTCGAGTCGCCAAGCAGATCGTCATCATCTGGGCGGGCGGCAACGGCTACTTCGATGACCTCGCGGTGGATCAGATCCGAGCCTTCGAGGCCGGCCTGTACGACTACATCGAGGTCAACGATTCGACCCTCTGGGACGACATCGAGGCCGCCGGCGCCCTGGACGACGCGCTGACCGAGCGCGTCGAGTCCAGCACGAAGGCGTTCCTCGCCGAGTTCGCCGGTGCCGAGGCCGAGATGGCCGCCTCGGAAGCTGCCGGATAAGCGAAGATGGCGACACTGCTCGAGCTCCGCCGCCGCGTGCGGTCGGTGAAGAACATGCGCCAGA
>Ga0315339_1000785_pt1 | contig 34414 bp, 35 predicted proteins | sample ASW17metaG_FD_204514 | JGI IMG/M metagenome (GOLD analysis project Ga0315339, IMG submission 204514) | Ammonia-oxidizing marine archaeal communities from Pacific Ocean, United States - ASW #17 | ecosystem: Environmental > Aquatic > Marine > Oceanic | place: USA: California | collected 2016-12-05 | reverse complement strand
ATATTCGGGCCATGGACTCATGCAGCAAGAGCTCTTTATCCACCGTATGCCGCTTAATCCACCACAGGCATTCATTGAGCTGGGTGACTAGCGCCACATTAAGAGGAGAGGGATTGTCTAATTCAGAGAGCAAGCCTTGCAGGCTGGACTGAAATTCCGCCTCAGACTCATTGGGCAAAAGCTTGGGGCTGGATAGCAACGAAGTCAGGGATTTGACGGCATCATTCAATATAAACACCTCCGTTGTGAGAATAAAGACTGGTTAATACGAATCTTTCAAGACCATTTAGGTATCGCGTTTTAGGTGAAGGGTAACGCCAGGGTTAACTAATGGGTCACCCGTGAATTCGATGCCAGCCCCCTCAAACGTCATTTTTATAGACATTAACACATTGGTGTTCGCAGAAGGTATGCCATCCTGCAATTCATAACGACGAAGGGTCGTTATACCAACCCCACTGCGATTAGCAAGATCGGTACCACTCCAACCTAAAAGGGCTCGAGCTGCTCTAATCTGACTTGAAGATATCATTTAAATACCATTTATGGTATTATTAATACCATTACATGTTTATATAACCTTACCCAAGGAGAATATCATGATTGACAGTATCTTAGCCAAATTTGATGGTGCCTTTGCTGAAAATACGATACGAGCCTACCGTTCAGATTTTATTCAATACGAGAAATGGTGCACCGATAACCAATTACACTCCATACCAGCGAATGCTGACACCATGGCCCATTATGTTGATGACCTTAGTCAATCCGCAAAAAGTGCCACCATACGCCGCAGAATGAATAGTCTTGGCACCGTGCTGCGATTATCCAAAAACCACGACCCCACCAAAGAACCGGAAGTGGTGTTAGCCCTTAAGCGCATGCACCGAAAAATAGGCAGAGCGCAAGAACAAGCCACACCACTCACCAAAGACTTGCTAAACCAGCTACTAGACAAGTGCGATAGCAGCGTCATGGGAATCAGAAATCAGGTATTACTGCGACTAGGCTATGAAACCATGCGCCGACGATCAGAATTGTGTGCTTTTAAGTTCACGGACATAGCCCAAGCACCTAATGGCAAACCGGTGATCAACCTAAACTTTTCTAAAACAGATCAATTTGGTGCTGGCAAAGTCATACCCATTAGCGAAGGACTATTCACCCTACTTCATCAATGGCAAGATATAGCCGGCAACAATGGCTTTATATTAAGATCCATAAGACGTAGTGGCCATATAGGGCAAGACCTGTGCCCTTCTTCGGTCAGCGTGATACTGAAAACGCTTCAGAAAACGATCAACGCGAATTCAGGTGCACCGCTGCTAAGTGGCCATTCGTTTAGAGTGGGTGCAGCACTTGATCTATTAGAACAAGGTGAACCCCTGGAGAAAATCATGTTAAGAGGTGGCTGGCAGAGTGATTCAACTGTCATGCACTATTTAAGATCGTGGGCTGGTTAAACTCATCCCTCCAGCTATTAATCACGGCCATACAAACCTTCCAAACGCTCAATATCATCCTCTCCTAAATAACTGTCCGACTGCACTTCGATCAACTGTAAGGGCCTTTGTGTATTGTTGGCAAGGCTATGCACTGCAGTTTTAGGGGTATTAATGGAGTGATTGGTTTCCAGGATATGCTCTTCACCATCTAGGTGCACCGTGGCTGTGCCATCTACAACTACCCAGTGTTCAGCTCGATAACATCCACAAAGACATGCTGGAAGCACAAATAGTCTGCGGTAGGGATCGAACGCTGAGAATAATGCGATCAGTTGGCATTCGTGCTGTTAGGGGATATAAACCACCTAAGGGCTACTATGACTGTACGCCCCATGTGGCGGTGTCCAACGAGTTTAACCGTGAATTTGAAGAGGCTGCACCTAATCGATGGTGGGTATCAGATATTACCCATGTCAAAACCCATGAAGGCTTTTTGTTTGTCGCCGTGGTGATGGACCTTTATGCTCACAATATAGTTGGCTGATCGATGAGCAATCGGATAACCGAAGATCTCGTGCAAGATGCATTTGCTTAGGCTTACTGGCGGCGCACACCTGCGGTACAGGTAAAACTGCATTCTGATCAGGGTTCGCAATACACGAGCCCACAAGTAAAGAGGCGTCATACACATAACGATAGGGTGTCACCAATGGAGTATAAACGTCGTTATTTCAGCCAATTAGAGAGTGTCTGGAAAAGTCAGGCCTTATCAAAGAGGAAAAATATATTTAGATCAAAACCTATCTTTTAGCAGCGTAATCTTTTACAGTTTATTGAATTTAATCAAGGTTTTTAGCAAGTGCTATGCATCGATTTCTATCTAGAGTAGCTCTTCAAAATACCGCACCTAAGTGACAAAGGGAATTTGAAATGGAAATTAATGATAGGCGTTTAAACTACGGAAGACACCTAATAACTGAATGGACGAGTAATATAAGAGCTGAAAATCCGTGCGTTCTGGATGTGGGCGCAGGAGAGGGTATTGATCTAGATCTAGTTAAAAGCCAACTCGGCAATTCCGCAAGATATGTTGCAATCGAATCTTGGAATCCATTTGTTGAGCTTCTCCAGTCTAAAGGAGTAGAAGTTTATGACACCAATATAGAAAGGGAGTCCTTGCCATTAGAAGATGAGAGCGTAGATTTAATAATAGCAAACCAAATTCTAGAGCATACTAAAGAGTTGTTTTGGATCATGCACGAATTCTCCCGTGTTCTGAAGGTCGGCGGTCAAATAATCATTGGCGTTCCCAATCTAGCTGCTCTACATAATCGAATTCTTCTCCTATTAGGTTCTCAACCGACTTGTATTAGAGCGAATGGAGCGCATATCAGAGGGTTCACTAAAAGTGGTTTAAATCAAATAGTTAATGTCTGGGGAGGATATAATTTAAATGAATTCAGGGGAGCAAACTTTGTGCCTTTGCCACCCAATCTAGCCAAGATTGCTGCAAACATGCTCCCAAGTTTCTCGGTTTGCATTTTTTCATTATTTGAAAAAAAGATGTCTTATGACGGTGCAACATACCTTGAATACCCTCAAAAAAACAAGCTGGCCACTAACTACTTCATTGGTAAATCTCACTCAGATTTTAATTAACCAAATGATATTACTTCTTTCTGGCATCAATGCTTCAAGTGTTAGAGATGACTCCAGAAATATTCTGGAATTCTGGGCTTAATTTTGAAGGTACGTATGCTGTATGTAGCAAATCAAGTATGAAAAGAATAAGTAGTTACGATTTTGTTTTAATTTTTGAGGAAAATGTTTCGGGAAACTACATGCCAAAAACACAAAAGGCGGTCTAACTTTAAATATCACCCGAGCTACTATTTTTCATTTAAGATGGTTGAAATTGCTTTTCAACGATTCTAGTAATAGTATTGCTTGTCGAATATCCATCTAATAACTCTATTAACACTACTTCACCGCCATTCTTTTCAACAGAGGCCCTGCCAACCACGCCCGAAATATCATAATCAGAGCCCTTAGTCAAAACGTCAGGAAGACAATCCTTGATAATGTTCTCGGGAGTGTCCTCATCGAACTCTATAATAAAATCAATAAAATCAATACCACTAAGCATTTTTGATCTATATGTGAACGAATTTATTGGTCGTGAATTACCTTTTAAAGACCGTACCGACGCATCAGAATTAAGAGCTACTATTAAAACGGAGCCGCACTGCGAAGACTGTTTCAAATAGTCCAAATGCCCGGGATGCAATATATCAAAGCAACCATTTGTCATGACGATTTTATTATTTTGGCTTCTAATTTCAGTCAATATGGTTTTAAATTTCGCTCTTTCTACCACTGAATACACTTTCTTTTTTTCTAGTGTGCTAACGTCATCCATGCTAACAGACGTTGTTCCGAGACGGCTAACTGAAATTCCAGCGGCCTTGTTCGCCTGAGTCAGAGCTTGCTCCATTGTAAGACCCTTCAGGACACCAATAGCTAAATGGGAAATCACAGTGTCACCTGCTCCAGTAACATCTACAACATCCTTTGACTCTGTTGCCAATATATAGTTTTCTCCATCCTTATTGACGGCAATCATACCCTGGGCACCCATGGTCACAACAACCCAAGTTATATCAAATTCGCGGGAAAGCGCTACCGCATTTTCGAAGATCGATAGGTTTTTTTTATAACTGTTGAAAGACTTAAACTCTTTCAGATTAGGGGTAATTAAGTAGCACGAGCGATAGATATTTAGATCTTTGGACTTGGGGTCGACTATTACTGGAATGGAGTATTTTGTAGCCAACTTGACAACATTTGAAATATCCCTGACAGTGCCTTTTGCATAGTCTGATATGACTATGACTCTAGTTGATTTAACCTGAGGAATCACTTTTTCTATTAAAGCTTCGGCATCTCCCTGAGAACATTCTTTCTCATTATCTATTCGCAATAGCTGCTGTCCTGCTGCCATAACTCTTGTCTTTATGGTCGTTTGAGATGAGGTATAGTGAAAATCACTTTTAATATTGTGCACATCCAATAAATTCTGGAGTCTAGCCGACGCTGAATCATTACCAACGCAACTAAAAATACTGACCGATGATCCAGATTGTCTGATATTTAATGCGACATTTGCGGCACCACCCAAACGATATTCAGTAGACGACAAATTAACCACTGGTACTGGAGCTTCAGGACTGATCCTATTTGCATCCCCCCACAAATATTCATCTAACATAACATCTCCAATAATTATTATATCGGATAATAGTTGATTGTCCATTTCTATATAGCCGCCTTTGCTTATGTTTAACAATATTAAAACAAAATTTGAATTTTTATTGAAGGTATTCTATTTTATTATCCTGCTTGAAAAAAACTGGATTAATAAAAGCGTAGTGCAATGCTCTATTACTTTTTAAAAAACGTCCTCTAAACAAAACCAATGCTCTCTTATCAAAAATTCCGATCAAATGCATTATAACATTATCGTACGTCACTGCTCCGACTACCTCTTTAGTATTCGCTAGACAAACTAATTCTGCGACTGAAAGAACACCTCTTAAATCTATATCGATAAATTCGTAATTATTTTTATCGCCTGCCAAATCTCTACTGCTACCCACATGGATAATTTTGAAACCATCATTCCTAAGTCTAACCGCTTGCTCTTCCAGACAAGTGATATTTAAAAAAAACTTTCTAAACCAGCCCGAATCAATATAATTAGAAAATAGAAAGTACTTATCATTTTTCCTCAACAAATTGCTCTGTAAGCCTACACATGACTCACTCAATGCAAGAGATCCTATGGTACGATTCGTTATCTGGGAAAATGCCTGAGCTAATTCAGCCAAAATACTTTGTTTCTTAATCAATGTAAATTGACAAATAACTGTGGGAGTATTTAAGTATTTAGACCTAAAAGCAAGCAAACTTGGACTAGGAATAACTACCAAATCAACATGAGTATCACCATTATGCTCCCCCAGAACTATAGAGTTCTTCAACTCGTTGAACAATGACTTGGTTATCTTGTCTTCTTTAGAAAGAAGAATTTTAAAACCCAATCCACATAGTTCAAATATAAGTGGTGCAAAAAACAACCTATCACCGAGGTGAGTGGTCGGATGTGAAAAATCGAACAATATTAGCGCAGGCGCTTCCAATTTAATATTGTTTTTAGAAAACACTATATCACCATATAGATTTTTCCGATTAGCTTTAATAAAAACTTCATTAAATATTTTGTATAAAAGATATGTAAGTTTTTTACTAAACGACAATTCTATGCCCCTCTTTTATGGAAATTAATGATTTGTGCCGCGTTTTAGAAATTAAACCCAATAAAAGGCCGTTGCCGATCCAAAAATAAATATCCAAATTAAATGGTCCTGCATTGTGAGTGATCACTTGGATAAAGTAACCTAGCATAGATGCAAAACCCACGGAGCCCAGCTTCGATTGAATCGCACTTTTATTCTTAATCAGTGAAAAGTAGTGTCTTACTAGATAAAAATAAAAGAATATATATAAAAGAATTCCTAACCATCCTAATTGTACACCTACATTCAAGAATGAATTATGAAACCCCATATCAAGGATATCCTCTAACATCGTGAAATTTCCAGCACCTAATTGGTTCACAACCTCAAGCTTCTTTTCGTACACATGTGCAATCTCAACTCCAAAAGGATTATTAAATATTAAAATGGCACCTACAACAGTATAAGTAACTCTACTCAACATACTTGCATCAATCGTCAATATTCTCTCTCCTATCGGAGAAATGAGAACCATAGTTAAAGTAAGAACTACAATTACGACACTCTTGATTCGAAACTTGAATTTACGTTGACTTCGAAAGTAAAAATAGACAGTAATTAAAACTGATACCAACGCGGACAGATTAGAACCGACCGCCGCTGCAATTAAAATAGAACTCAGCCCAAAAGTAACGAGGCGTTTTGACACATCACGCTCATCGACACTATTTACTGCCAGTATTAATAAACAGCCTAAAACCATTTGATAACCAAGTTGCACGGCATAAAAGGCTAGTCCAGCTGGCTTTAATTTATTTGCAAGTTGATACTCAACCATCTTGTCATCGGAAACTGGAAATGCATAACGTAAATCCCAACCCATATCTATGTTTAGTCCCTGGAGAACAGCAACCAAACAAGATACGACAATGACTCCTGAGAAAAAATATAGAAATGATATGGTAAAATTTAGAAAACGAGAGATTCCATATGCACAGAAGAATACCACGACTGGAGTTACAAATTGCTTGACGACCCTCATGCTAAGATACCCATTGATTAAGGCATCTAACCAAATCAAAAGAAATCCTATTACCAAAACTAATATGAATACTTTATGCAGCGAAACTTGACGAGTGGCAAGTTGTAAGAAACCTAAGACTAAACTCAAGCAACCAACCGAAATAATGCCTAAACTATAAGGGCCAATGACATCTACATAACCAAAATAACTATATGACACCGCCATTATCATGGCGAGCAATCGACCGAGCACGACCATACTAAGAAAATACTATTCTGAAGTGGCTAATTAGATAGTTCATATTTTTTATAAATATCGGTTATCGTTTTTCCACACCTAAAAGTATCAACTTGGCTTTCGTCACAAAAATTATATATCAACCGGAACGAACCATTAGAGTGTTTAGTGGAAGGTATTGCGGAGTGGATTATTGCACTATCAAATAAAACACAAGTCTCGTTTGATTGGAATATTTTAGTTTTTTTTACAAAGAAGCGTTGCAGTTTGTCGATAACATAACTTCTAAAAACTCGTTTTGATGAGCCCCTCAAGATACTTAATTCGTGCGAACATGAATCTTCCAGTCGTGGATAAAATATTAACTTAATCAACGGCGGTGTCCGCCCAACAAGATTTTTATTCTTATCAAGATATGTGTCTCTATGCCAAGGCATATAGCTTTTGATCTGTCGCGATTTTCTTAATACCAAATCACCCAAAATATAGTTTCGTCCAGTTAACGCCTTGATTTTATGTGGAATACCTTGATCAAACAGAAATTTAACTAATTTTTCATTTAAATCAGCATCACGCTTCAAATCATAAGTATCCTTATAGTTTAATGAAAAGTCTTCATGCTCACCCAAATCGATAAAATGCAGTTGTCTCAAATCCTCAACTAAAGCCAAGAAACTTTGTGTTTGTTTAATTTGGATTAAAGCGCAGCCATCAAAATAAAAGTTTGCGCTCTGACTATTTAATTGATTCATAGTGTTTCTCAGCTAAGATATGGAAAATTAGTTAGTATAATCGGAAGATTTATATTTTATAAATCCAGTAACTCGTCCAACTAAAGACGAGCAGTATCTTGCAGAATGTTTAGATCGGAACAAGACTAGACTCAAAATAAGTGCTGCTGCAGGTTTAGCTAATGCACTAAAAATAAAAGATTTAGGTAAAGTTTCATGTTTCCTTAAAAGCGCCCCTCGCCCCAAGCCATAAGTATACGTTTTGTTTAATATATCTTTGTAGCACATCGCGCTAAAATTTTCCATTGGGTGATAGACTATCAATGAAGGAAAATATTCGACTGAACTGCCGCTGCTAAGTATCCTAACTAATAAATCTGTTTCTTCGCTTCCTCCCCAGCGAGCCCCTACACCAAAAACCTCATCAAAATTTCCCAATTTAGAAAAAATTGATTTACGTATTACGAGTGCTGAACTCAATACTACATCCATATTCTTTAACATGACGTGTTTTCTTTCAGAATCTTGATACCTTGAGAGGGGTTTTAAAGGATTTTCGATAGTCATAATCCTTCCTGAAAAAGCACCCAAGAGCATCTTATTGGCGTGTCCCAGCAATTCTTTAATCTTTAAAAAGTAAGTGTCAGAAATATAAGCATCATCGTCCATTAGTGCAACAAACTCGCCTTTACAGTGCGTTAACCCGATATTTCTAGCGCAAGATAAGCCTCGGCTTGCTGAAGAAATATAGACCACATTAAATTCTGCACAGATCTCGGCGGCAATAGCAGATTGACCCTGATCTACAACCACAATTTGAAAGACTATTTCATTATTATCGGCGCGACATATCGCGGAGACCGAACGACGAAGATCTTTATCTCGATTAAGAGTGCATACCAAAAACGATAGCACAACGGTTGATTCATTTGTCATACTCTATTTTAAAATCCTAGCCATTCCTGAATAGACCTTCTTTGCAACAAAAGTAATTCGAGAGGATCGTAAAATCAACAACATAAACATTGCCTCAATTGTATTCAATTTCGAATAGAATAACATTGCACGTTTGTAGTCACCTCGCCTTAAAAGAAGCCTAGCTGAAACTATCCTTTTAACTCTATCAATATCTACCCCTTGATCCTTACCTCCAAAAACTTTCCAATCACGTCTAATCCCAAAAGATAAGTTGTCATTTTCAAGCTGATCATGAGGAACGTTTTTTATAATAGCATCAACAGCAAAATCCAACTGAGAATCACTGTTTTTATTTGATATCGAGCAATCATGTACCCTTAACAAATATAAATAATCTGGATGATTAGCACATTGTGATATCTTTGAGATTCTGAGCCACAAATCATAATCTTGAGAATATCTGAAATATTCATCATACCCACCTACCGCAAAATAGACATCTCTAGCGAACATTACAGATCCATGAACAAACTGATTACCATATTTCAATCTTCTTTTTATAATGTTATTCGACTGTGGTAACTTTTTATTAGATTGCTTTCGACCTAAAGAATCTATTATCTGTACACAAGAGCCAATCATTCCAACAGCTGGGTATTTCTCTAAATACCTCAACTGGAAAACAAATCTGTTATTGGTAGACACATCATCAGCATCCATTCTGGCTATATATCGACCTTTAGACAATTTAATTGCCTTCACTAAAGACTTAGTCAAACCAATATTTTCTTGGTTTAAAAGCGTTATCCGCGAATCAATTTTAGCAAACTTTTGAAGTTTAGAAAAAGTAGAGTCAGTGGAGCCGTCATTAACAATTAAAAATTCAAATCCTTTAAAGCTTTGGCCTAGTATTGACTGGATAGAAGCTTCAATATGCTCTTCAGCATTATATACCGACATAACCACTGAAATTTTAGGGTCCATTGTGAAATACTCGATAAACAAATGGTGTACTAGTTGTTAATAACCCAACCACTACTAATTCTTTGTGGCTATAACGTAAGCTCGATCTGCATTGGTTTTAAGGTCTTTGCGCGAATAAGAGTATCTTATGCATATCTCATCAACAGCTCTCACTAAACCAGGAAATTGCACTCCGTTATAATCATCGTAAATAATAATGTCGCCACTCTGCTGCTTATCTTTAATCTGATTAAATTCAAACATCACGTCCTCATAGCCATGAGCACCATCTAAAAATGCAAGGTGAACCCTGTCTAACTGAATTTTGGGAAGTTCAATTCTTGAATATCCTTGGTGAAATAAAATATATCTATTAATCAAAGATTGCCAAGGAGTAAGTATTTGAGACCGAGACTTAGGCCCCATGTGGTCGTCTATACAATTCCAAATCATCGGCTGATGATGGGGTACTATATCAAAAGTAGTAATCAGTCCTTCTGAATCACTGTCCTCAAGAGCCTTAGCCATACATAGAGCGGAAAAACCTCGTGCCGTACCCGTCTCTAAAATATTTACACGAGTAGGTTTAATTTTTTGCAAATAATTTCTTAACGTCGAATAAACAATACGACCATGAACATATGATAAAGGAGATTGTTTTTTGACAATTTGAGTATGCAAAGCTAACTCGTCTAACCAATCCTGATCTATAATAAATCCAAGATCAGTTTCATAATCACTTATAACGTTTGGCGTTATTCCCCTCACATCTTCAGCTAATGCCATGTATTCCTCGATTGAAGCATGCACTTGAGTACCATAAGGACTAGAATACCACCTAGAATTTACAAACGAATCGAGGCCAACATAAGCTTTGTACGCCAAATTATGGATAGCACCATATCCCTTATTCACTAAACCCATCCTTCACCTCTCATTTCGTATCTGTGCAATGTAATAAAGCTTTATATACTGACAATTCTCGCGAAACTGCTTCAACCTTTGAATTATCTGAAATAATCGTCTTTCTAGCTTCTTGACCAAGTTGTTTTCTTTTGGTCTTATCTTTATGTAACAGCATGATTGCTTCCCTAAGCGACCTAGAGTTACATTCACAAAGCAGACCATTTTTATCATGTGTTATGACATTTTTAATGCCCGGTTTATTAGTACCTATTACTGATACGCCGCAGGCCATAGCCTCCAATAATGTTTTTGGACTGCCCTCAAAGTTAGAACATAGAACAAATATAGGATACTGGCTAATCAACCTTGGCAAATCAGAATTAGGCATTCGACCCAAAAACTGTATTTCCAGGTCTGAGTTTCTGGCTTCCTCAATTAATTGTTCTTTTTGTATTCCTTCACCCACAATGTCAAGGCCTAAATTCGTACCATGCATAGCGCTAATCAAAAGAGAAATATTCTTCTCTGGAGAGAGGCGACCTATATATAAAACTCTATCTGCAAAAATAGCCTCAGCTAGTCCATCAAGAAACAAATCAGTGTCAATCCAGTTAGGAAAAACCATCACTTTATCGCTTTTGATTTTATGTTTGCACTCCACAAAATTCGATATTTCTTTCGTAGGCACCCATACAAAGTCGGCGGCTTTATAGGCCAATCTAGAAATAAGGAAAATGAACAAAAGCTTGTGTTTGCTCATATTCTCAAGCAAAGCATTTTTGTACAAGTCATACCCTGCTCGAAGAAGCAATGGTCTTTTGAGGAGAAATTTAGCTATTACAGCTACCCAAGAACCCCATATCTGATTAGTTTTGAAAATGTCCGTAGAATTTAAGTGTTTCTTGAATACAAAAGGTATCATCAAGCTCTTTAAAAAATTTACTATCTTATAATTTGATTTTCGCATTGTGTCATAAATGGGAACTATCTTAATATCACCAAGAATAGCTGTGAACTTATAATCACTTTTGTCACCGTACGTAAGAAATTGAATTTGCACTCCCTTTTCTTGTAGATCCTTGTAGTAGCTATATTCCCTGCTTAAAAAACCAGATTCGTCCCAGGTTTTTAACGACACACCGTATGAAAAAAATAACGTAACACTAGTCATAGAGCCACACCGATATTCTCAACCACACACTATTGTTTTTCATAGATAGTTACCTGCCCATTAGTCATGGTGTGCTCTTCATTTTTTATAACTTTATATCCTTCGCAAACAACTGATTCCGAAAACTGTGGGTTGTTATAAATAATTATGCACTTATCCAATGATTGACCTTTTAAAAATTCTTCGAGAAGAGTTTTATCGAATGGGTTATACAAGTAAATAACTACTTTTTTATTTATTTTTCCTAAGTCGAGGGTTCTTGCACTTTCAGCAATTATGTTACACCGTGGCAACCCCATTGAGCGGAAATTATTATGAGCTACCTCAACGAGAGCAACATTAATTTCGACTCCAGAAAGTTCAAGAAACTTTTCAGCAAATCCCTCCTTAGAAGCTACTAAAAGAACTTTCCCTTTGCCGCATCCTACATCGAAAAATGAGTACTCAGATGACTCGGAGCCTAGATAGTTAGAGACGAATGTCAGACTAGATTTTATAATTGATGTCCAACTACATGAATGATTAAATGAATGTTCACAATCCTGAACGTCATCACTGTAATCCTCTACCAGTAATCTTTTATGAGTATCCGTCTTATTTACAATATCAAAAAGATGTCGTTCAAAGAAGTATATGAATGGAGCTCTGAAATCATAATTAAACATATTCATGTAATCAAGCAAGCCAAAACCACTATCTACTGTATTTGAGTTCATTTGTTTTTTGAATAAATTTCCTTTAGTCATATCACCCGCCTCTGCGCTTATATCAAATTTACAGGTATCCAAATCATAATTTGTAGGTGTTGCACTATAATAAAATCCGCGTTTTCATAGGCTTGATTTTTTATCTGAAGTCGCCAACAGTGACAAGTCTTTTAACTTTAAGAAGTCCTATATTTCCAAATCAACTACTGTAGAATTTTTGGAATTTATTTTTTCAATACGACTATTGTCAATATCAAGAATGGTCACTTGGTTTTTTTCGAGCCATAAGCACCGCAAGAGACATTACCGACGTATCCAGACCCAATAATAGTGATTTCTATTTTCTTAGTCATAAAATAAACCGTTCTACCTGACTATAAACGCAGCCAAGAACTAGCTAAGAATAATCAAAGGCGAAGATGACCCTAGTTACCACTAAACACAACGAAAACCGCGAACTTTAATCAACAAAGGTCAAGGGACGCTTTTTATTTGCATAACTTAAGCGAGCTCTCAACAGCTCCACAGATTTCATGCCCAAGCATCGTGTGTACTTCTTGAATCAAAGCTGTGCTGAAAGAGGGCACTACAAAACATACATCGCACATCGCGGCCATCTTGCCTCCTTTGTTCCCTGTAAATCCTATAATAATTATTTCATTTTTTCCGGCATACTCGATGGCCTTGGTTATATTTTCGGAATTTCCACTTGTTGAATATGCAAAAAACACATCCCCGGCAGCCGCCAAGGTTTGCAACTGCCTTAAATATACAGCCTCATAACCGAAATCATTAGTCCATGCAGTAATAAAGGAAGAATCAACAGTTAGTGCTAAAGCTTTAATTCCAGATCGAAAATTTCGATGGTCAAGTGTCGCCAAATATTCAGCGCTCATATGCTGGGCCTCCGCTGCACTGCCCCCATTGCCAGCAAAAAAAAGGGTCGCATTATCCTTCACTCTACCCGAAACCAACTGCACCGCTTCTGTAAATGATGAATCAAACGTCGTGCCTATAGTACACAATAATTCTTGTCTTGATTTTAGCAGTTCGGATATCATCCTAGCTCTCCCCATAACGCAAAAATTGCGCCTTATTTGAATTAATATTTTGCAAATCTTTAAAAGAAAAACTCTATATGATACTTAAGCTTTTAAGTTAAGGTGTAATCCCCCCATTTCCCGAAGCACTAGTTCGTAGAAAATAAGCTCGGCTATTGCAGCCAGCGTGGAGGAATGCCTCCTATTGCCGTATTAGGGCGCTCGTTATTGTATACCCAGAGCCACTGAGTGGCCAATTCTTGAGCCTGTTCTACTGATTCGAAATGGTGTAAATCAAGCCACTCATGCCGAACTGTTCGATTAAACCTTTCCACGTAAGCATTCTGAGTAGGCTTTCCTGGCTGAATATACATCAATGTGATTTGATTATCTGTCGCCCAGTCTATTAGTGTTTTTGCTACGTATTCAGGCCCGTTGTCCAGACGTATTGCCGAAGGCTTTCCTCGCCACTCAATGACCTGATCTAGGCTACGCGTAACACGCTGACTAGGCAGTGATAGGTCAACGTCAACGTCAATGCATAAACCTTCTCGGTTATAGTCATCTAACACATTAAAAGTACGCAATGACCGACCATCAGCCAAGGAATCACTCATAAAATCGATCGGCCATACTTGGTTCTTTTCAACTGGCACAGAGAGCGCATCTGGCTTATCACGTTTAATTCGACGCTTGGGCTTGATCCGTAGATTAAGTTCTAGTTCGCGATAAATTCGGTACACCCGCTTATGATTCCAAGCAAAACCCTTCACATTCCTTAAATGGAAGAAACAAAGGCCAAAGCCCCATCGCTTATGGGTTGTTGTTAAACGCAACAACCAGTCAGCAATGACTTCGTTTTCTGTAGATAATTTGGCTTGGTAGTAATAACAGGACAAGCTGATCCTCAGGCATTGGCAGGCAAAACTAATACTGATGCCATGACGCTTGATTGCCTTTATAGCCATCTCTTTACGTCGAGATGGCTTTACAGCTTTCCCTCAAGCGCCTCCTGTCTGATTTCAGCCTTAAGTCGCTCTTCAGCGTACATCTTTTTTAACCGCTGATTTTCGGCTTCCAACTCCTTGAGACGCTTCATCATGGAAACATCCATGCCGCCAAATTTAGCACGCCATTTGTAAAACTGAGCCGAACTCATGCCGTGTTCACGGCATAGTTCATTGACGGCTACGCCTTGCTCATTTTGTTTGATGATCGCCATAATTTGGCTATCTGTATATCGTGACTTTCGCATAGAAAACTCCTTACATTTAGTTTAATGGAATTTTCTACTTATAGCTGCTCTGGTTATGCGGGGGGATTACAAAGGGATGTTTACTTTACAAGAGATTCAAGATTTCACTCAAACAGTTAACCTTAAAATCTTTACTACTAATCATCGTGCGAGCTACATCAGAGGCAATATCATATTGGATTCTTAAACCTATTCCCGCAGCAATTCCAGCCTCAACGTCGCTGATGCTATCTCCTACAATTATCGATAAGTCTAAATCTATATCAAACTCTTTCTGTGCCTGAAGAATCATTCCAGGATTCGGCTTGCGGGTAAAATGGTCCCCCTTGTATTCAGGTATTGCTGCGTCTACATGATAAGGACTGAAATAAACTTTATCTATTAAGATTCCTTGCTCATTAAATTGATCACACATCCAGGAGGTTAATGTCATAAAATCTTCTAAAGCGTAGTAACCCCTACCAATACCCGACTGATTGGTAATAATAAAAATTTTGTAGCCTTCTTCAGTAGCTTTTCTACATAAATCAAAAATACCATCAAAAAAATCGAAGTTTTCCTTTGAATAAACATACCCATAATTTTTGTTAATCACACCATCTCTATCAAGGAATAAAGCTTTATGCATAAATATTTGTCCATCGGCTATCTTAAGGCTGGCGTATTTGGCGATACAATATTATCATTCTTCGTGTAGCGCACTCTTGTTGCTTATTGATCGGTCAGGATCTTTTACTTCCAACAGGATACGCTGCTTTAACTCCTCATACACCAGAAATGACTATACCTCAAGTCAAATCCACTATGCGCATCATCCTGAATATATACTCTACGGGAAGATTTAAGTTTACCTATATCATTGCCCTCCTAATCTGATAATTTTAGCCGCTTCCTCTCCAAATCTCATCACCAAGTCTAACGTAGACAAACCAGGGGAAAAATTGTCCATTTCGTACTTAGGGGGTGTAAATTCATGATAAATTACCGACATATTTTCTTTCAAAAAGATATCTTCGTTTAAATAATCTTTACCGGAAGGCCCTGACAAATAAATTGTTGCTTCATTATGTTTGCATAAGTCTAGGTTAAGCTCACTTGCGCTAAGACTGGATTCAACCTCAGATGCAAACGAAATAGGTGTAGATATACCCAATATATCTCTAAAAATATATATCAAACTCATATTGAGTTCACATATTGTGCTTGGACATTCATTTATTATTTTTTCAATCTCAGGATAAAGACCTTGAAAAAAAGGAAAGCCTGCATAACACTCCTTAATTTTTCCCAAATATTTTTTTTTCCATGGACAATTTAGGTTTATCTGAATATTTGAAATTGAATCTCTCCATCTACCATCTTTTATCAAACAAGGGACTGTAATGAAGCTTACCGTCCCATTTCTATCTATAACCTTATTCCTATTATGAAAATAATCTTTTTCGTACTGAACAGAATCCAGTATCACATAATGATCTGCCAGCATCATTTTATGAAAAAAGCCAGCCCATGGCATGTGTTCTGGCTGATGTATCGTTACGATCTTAGTCATCTTGATTACGTTATCCGTAAATATGTGTGGAAGGCTTCCGCGTATATAGTTCTAGCTTCCAAGCCTCGGTAGCGTGCCCAACTTCTTATACCCTCTTCAGACAGGTAGTTTGAGTCCTCGCGAATTTGTGATGGAAAACACTCTCTGAAGCACTTTAATTTGAGTTCTAATAGCTCTTCAGTAAGTGAAATATAAGTATCAGGAATAAACGTAGAAGATGGATCAATCGCATGCACGTATGTCGGGTTCTCTATTATATACATCTCAGAGGGAATAACCCTTGCTGTGGGTCTGGTAGCTGCAATCACCGCCTCATATACGGCAGTGTGATCATGATGAAACGAAGGTCCTTGGACCATCATAATATCGGGATCACAGTTTTGAATCGCCTGCTCACAGTATCTCACTAGTAGCCTTCTAGGATAGGTATCCAAACTCCCCTCTTCATCCAATGGGAGTTCATTTCCAGACGAACCTTTGAACCAAGTACCGTTATAATAATCCACATATGCTTGGTATTCATCGAGTCTCTGTTGCCTCCCTACGAGACCTATATGGTGCATATTTAAATCAGATGCCGTCACTAAACAAAAATGGTATTCATAAATATCTCTGAATTTTTCTAAAAAGCCACCGAGGGCAATTACACCGTCATCGCTATGTGGCTCAATAATTAAAACTTTTTTCTTTTCCAATGTACTTATCCTTGATAAACATGGTTTATTATAACGATCCAAAAAGTGAAATTTCCAAAATTAGAATGGGGTAAGAGTATGCTTTAAATTGGGGGTTACCGCTTGAAATAGGTCCGCAAAAACCATAGCAGCCTGATAGATACGGCACTTAAAGACAAGATATAAAATACGTGAAATGACATGATTGGAGCGGCTATAAAAACGAGCCCAACTGAACCCACTCGTGACGGAATCCATGTTTTGATTGATTTTAAAGATCCAAAATAAGTGGTCTCGAAGCCATCATGGTCATTAATACTCACTTCATTTCCCTTTCTCAGATCGTCTATTGCATTTCTGTACCACACTAAGCTAAACGTTAGCTCCAGCACATCATGCGTTAAGAAAACCATAGCATATAATATAAGCAGAACTTTCTCTTGAAGCATGCCATTGGTTTCAAAATAATATAGATAAGTTAGAGTTAACCCACAAAAGATCAGCCTATCAAAAGCCAAGTCTAATTTTTTTCCATAATGCGAAGACGACTTTCTTAGCCTAGCCACTTTGCCATCGCAAAAATCACAGATAAACGAACAATAAAAGCATAAACCAGCAAAAGTAACATCACCACTTATGACATAAAAAGCTGAAAAAACTGCAAAGACTGCTCCCAAATAGGTAAGCATGTTAGCTGTAATTTTTGAGAAATTTACAACAAAATAACTAACTAACATCGCTGGTATGTCAGTCAATAACTTGACATAAACGCAATGCGTTCCCTGAACAGATGATTCTATGATATCTCTAATGCTGAATTTCATATTTTGGATGCGATCACCTCTTCTAGTGCAATAGTTATCGATTCTGTAAATGACTGTTGTGTGTATTTTTGACTTGCATTTAATGTCATAGTAACCCTATGCTCATATTCACTTTTGTTCATGGAGCTGACTTCCAATACTGCAGCTCTAACCGCGTCTACTCTATCGATAACACTCGGTATTTGATATCCAAAACCATCTACGTCAATGCCAACCTCATGGTTTATAACGGGAATCAGCCCACTAACCATATTATTAATAACAGCAGTACAGCAACCCTCGGCAGCCGAATGAAGAATGGTAAAAGAGCATTTTGCACACAAATCTTGGTATTGTTCCCCATCGATATCCACAAAACCATAATAATGAATATTGGACGAAGGCTGAAATAAATCAGCATAAGCTTCATAAAAAACATCTTCCTTCGGACCACAAATGTGTAGATCAAAATCCGGTAAGTCCCTAAATGCTTCAACTAAAATATCTACACCTTTGCAAATAAGACCGCTACCTGCAAAACATAGAAAGTGTTTTTGGTCTTTTTTATGTCTACTCTGTATGTATAAAGGCGCATTATGACTAGGGATAATTGGCATAACCGGAAGACCATATTTAGCATAAGAATTACAGCTAAACCCCCCATTTTCACCTATACAAAAGATGTAGTTTGCAACAGCAGCAAACTCATCAAAATCAACATCTATTGTTCTCATATACGGCGCATTTAGCCCAGTACGTTGATTAAATTTATCGTACCTTTCCCGAACTAAGAAATTCGATAGGCAAGGCTCAGGCCCCCCGGCAAAGATTATTTTTTTTGCCTTGATTAGTGCGCTTGAATATTTATGAAAATGTTTACCTGAATTGCCCGATCCATATCCGATAAATAAATCGTAGTCGTCCGATGGCGTGTAATCGTCAACCTCTGGACTAACCATATCAACTAAAAAACCTAAACTGTTAAGAACATATACCCACTGCCTAGTTTGCCACATGTTGGTATGTTGATTTGTTTTCCTATACAAAGGGGAGGTCTTCATATACAGCAAACACCTCTTATCAAGCGAGGTAAAACCATTGGTAAGACCACTAACTTTTTGATAAAAAGGCCTTTTTAACCTACCAATTACCTTCTCCAGTAAAGGGATATCGCCCAGCGTGGGTGCTTTCAACATTCTCATATAATCCCTTTGATCTTTCGGTACATTTTAAAACAGCTATCATATATGTGAGCATTGTTATACTTCAGACGATCGATAAATTTTAGATCCTTACCCTCTATGATTACTCGAGTTGATTCAACTGTTTCGTGATTCAAAAACTCTACTAACCAATTAAATAACCGAATATTTTGTTGCTGGAAGTCCAAAATTTCACTGAATGTCACCGACATATTATTCGATAATTTATTTCTAAGATCTGCAGATTCAACCAACTTTTTCAAGGCTTGGTACCAGGCACCAGTTGAATCAGCCAATAATCCTGACCGTCCTTCCTCAATAAACTGAAAATGGGATGGCAAAAAATCTGCAACAACTGGGATTCCTAATTTAGCAAACACTGCCAATCTACCGGGGTTAGATGGCATTTTAAACTTAATCACATAATCTTCCGAAGAATCCAAGAAAAACCGACTCACTTTCATGGCTTTTTTAATGGGCATAGTCGAGGGAACAATCCCGATATCAATATCAAGCAGTTCTTCAGTATAAACATTCGAATGCCATTGGATATGACGGACTTTTAAACCGTCTGGTACGCCAATATTCCAATGACCAAGCATTTCTATATTATATACGGCCCAAAACTCAATATTTTTTTCCTGAGCAAGAACCTTTAAGGCAGATGTGATTTTTGGGAACATAGCCGTAAGGTGAACTTTATTCCCATGATATCCGATAATAATTGTATCTTTATCTTCGTGCTTTTTTGTTACCGCATTGAATAGCGGATATTCATAGTATAAAAAAATTGGAATTGAGAATTTTGAAAAATAATCACTCATTTCAATACTGTCCACGATCAAGAAGTCGCAATACTTAATATAAGGTATAGTCTCCTCGCCTCTCGGATCTAGTATCGCTGTCTTAAGGTTTGGATACAGCTCTTTTACTTTCTTCAATTCCTCTAAATCAGCAGCATATGTCATAAAAAATGCGTAATCTGCATCCTTATAATCGTTATCCGTTGAGACAATGAAATCACCAGACAACATCAGCGCATCGCGGTAAGCCTTGCTTGCGGGCGCATCGGGGGAGAATGTTATGAATTTTATTTTCAAAAGTGCCAAATTTCCTGTATTAACCGACAATCCCGGTTGAGGAGAAAGTCTTGGTTGTGGGCATTCGGGTTAACTTAGAGTTTTGTAACTTATATATAAAATCACATTTCGCTAAAGTGGACGTTCGGTGGGCAACTATGATCATAGTTATTTCTTTTGGAAGCGCCGAAATAGACTCCATTACTTCTTTTTCTGTAACTGAATCTAAGGCACTCGTTGCCTCATCAAAGATTATAGTGTTAGCTCCTTTATAAAGCGCACGTGCAATACCGATTCGCTGCCTTTGCCCCCCTGACAAACGAACACCTCTTTCTCCAACCATTGACTCGTAGCCATCGCTAAGTTTACAAATGGTTGAAGATAATTGTGCCAATTCAATAGCTTGTTCAACTTTACGATAGTCAATATTCTCTTTTAATTCACCAAAGGCAATATTCTCTGCGATAGTTGCGTCAGACAAGAAAATAGTTTGCGGAACGTGAGCAACCATCCTCTGCCACAAGTGAGAATTATTCTCGGTAATAACAGCGTTATCAACCAACAGCTGGCCACTGGTTGGTTGGAGTAACCCCATAAGAATATCTAAAATTGTACTCTTTCCACTCCCAGTGGAACCAATGATGCCAACTCTTGATCCCAACGGAATATCAAGATCAACTTCGTCCAGAACTAACGTATCATCTGACAGGTAACGAAAAGAAACGTTATTGAGCTTCAGCCCATCTTTAAATATAAACGGTTCACTTTGGATTTCAATTGTTTTTACTGGTTGATCAAGGAGATTTAAAGCGTCTGTAAATGCGGCTTGCCCAGCTCGAAATGATGACCAAGTGGCATATAATTGCTGCAAAGTAGGGAGCAATCGCTGGGCCCCTAATGCTAGTGCACCCAAAGTAGGAAATATTGCTACGGTCGAACTCCCATCCGAAATGAGAAAGTATGCAAGAACAGCTATCAGTGCTATGCCGAGAGCCTCAACAATAAATTTCGGAGTTGTACTGAGTATGATATGAACGATTTGTGCCCGCCTCAAGCTAAATTCAGATTTTTCAAAGGCTCCAACGTATACAGACTGAGACCCATCGAGCAGGATATCTCTGACGGCTCCGAGTCCCTCCTGAATATTCTTCACGACACTACCTTGCATCCGCGTGACCAACCTACCCTTTTCTTCTATAGCTGGCCTCGTTGTAATCACTACAACACCATAAATCCCTCCAAAAATTGCGAACGATATAAGCGCGACTTCAAAGTTTATGGCCAATAGAACAGACACAATCGAAATCAACAGCAGTGAGGAACTAATAATTGTTAGTATTGCAATGATCCCTTGCTGCACAAGAGCAGTCGTTTTATGAGCGATCCCTGCAATAATCTCGCTAGTATTGTTTTGTAAGTGTGCTTCGTAGGGTTGATGCAGAGTTTTACTAAATATCTGCACGCCTAGTTCGGCACCAGTCAGATAGCCCACTTTAGTCTGTACAACTATTAATAGGACACGAACTACTCCAGCCAACAAAGCTGCCGCAGCAAAAGCGATCGTAATAGGCAACAAAAGGGCGTCGGCGTTATTGATGTTAAAATAAACCAAATAAGGCCTAAAAAATTCATTGCTATAAACCAATGCTGGATCAGTAAGTACACTCAAAAAAGGTATTACCAAACCAATACTCACTAGCTCCGCAATAGACGCTATAACCATTAACAAAAGCAAACATATTACATGTACTTTTCTATGTCGGGGAAGATGATACCAAAGTCTCGTAATCAATTTATTTATTCATCCAATATTAAAATACAAAATGCAAAATGCAATTCAACTGGATATCTTTGACAGATACCAGGGAACAGCTATTTCCATACCTTGACAAACATTATGTGTTGCTCGATAACCTAGGAGCGACATAGCTTTTTTTATACTAGCAAGCGAATGCCTCACATCGCCGACTCTAAACTCTTCAAATTCGACTACTTTCTCCGGCACATCTGCATTTTTCTTTAAAACATTACTAATCATATGATGAAGATCATTTAAACTCGTTCTCTCCCCAACCGCGATATTGTAAATTTCATTTTTGGCCGCTACATCATTGATACATGCACTCAATATATTTGCCTGGACTGCATTATCAATGTAACAGAAGTCCCTACTTGTCTCGCCGTCACCGTTAATAGTAATTGGATTACCTCGCGATAGAGCATCCACCCATTTAGGTATTACAGCAGCATAGGCTCCATCTGGATCTTGACGCTGACCGAAGATGTTAAAATACCTTAAACCGATAAAATCTAGGCCATAATTTTTAGCGAACACATCAGCATAAAGTTCATTTACCAATTTGGTAACTGCATATGGGCTGAGCGGCGAACCAATTTCATCTTCCACTTTCGGTAGTGATGGATGATCACCATAGGTTGAACTTGATGCCGCAAAAACGAACTTACCAACTTGATTATCTCTAGATGCAACTAACATGTTTAAGAACCCATCCACATTGCTAATGTTCGTGGTAATAGGATCCTCTATGCTCCTAGGAACTGATCCTAGAGCGGCCTGATGAAGAACATAATCAATATTTTTGCATGCTTCTTGACAAGAACTTAAACTAGAAATGTCTCCATTTAGCATTTTAAATTTCGACCATTGCTCACTAGAAACTGATTCCCTTACCTCTTCAAGATTTGATTCATGGCCAGTACTAAAATTGTCAAGACCAACGACTTCTTGATTTAAGGTTAGTAATTTCTCTAAAATATTACTACCTATAAACCCTGCTACCCCTGTTATAAGCCATCTTTTAGGACTTAAGCTTAACGTTCGACATACCTCATCATATTTATTCATCATAGTCTCAGATCGGTTTCTGACTGTTGGAAAATCCATTTTAAGTCGTAAATTAAGGCGCCTTCCTTTCCAAGGGCGCGCACTTTTTCTAATCCCATTTTTTTAAATTCTTCATGCGCTACAGCAATAATAATTGCATCATAGTAGGATTTTTTGGTGTCAACATTTATGAGACTCCAATGCATATACTGAGCAATAGCGGTATCAATGTAAGGATCATAAACATCTACCTCGCAAGCGGCATACTCAAGTTCTTTTATTATGTCTGTGACCTTAGTATTCCTAATATCTGAACAATTTTCTTTGAATGTACCTCCAAGAATAAGCACTCTAGAACCCTCTACTGGGCTGTTTCGGGTTTTCATCGCATCCAGTAAAGTTCTAGCAACATAGGCTCCCATGCCGTCGTTTAGCTTTCTTCCTGCAAGTATAATCGCAGGATTGTAACCAACATCTGTTGCTTTCGAGGTAAGGTAATAGGGATCAACGCCAATACAATGGCCGCCAACTAATCCTGGGGTAAACTTGATGAAATTCCATTTAGTGTTAGCTGCTTTTAAAACATCCTCTGTATTGATTTCAAGTTTATTGAATATGATTGACAGCTCGTTTATCAGTGCAATGTTTAGATCCCGCTGTGTATTTTCAATGACCTTGGCAGCCTCAGCAACTTTTATTGAAGGGGCCAGATGCGTTCCCGCTTTTATTATTTTTTGATACAAAGAATCTATAAAATATGCCACTCTACGAGTTGAGCCCGATGTTATTTTGACGATATCTTTCAAACTATGGACCTTGTCTCCAGGATTTATCCGTTCGGGGCTATAGCCGCAGAAGAAGTCTGTGTTGAATACTAACCCCGACACTTTCTCTAGAATCGGCATGCAATACTCCTCGGTCAAACCCGGATACACAGTTGACTCATAGACTACTACATCCCCTTTGCCGAGATATTTCCCGACCATACGAGTCGCGAGTGTAATAGGCTTGAGGTCAGGATTTTTATTTTCGTCTATAGGAGTGGGGACGCATATTATGTAAAAATTTACTGACAACAACTCAGCTTCATCAGATGTGTACGCTATGTGCTCACACTTCATCAAGTCAACCTCAGAGCACTCGCCTGAGTTGTCTAGATTATTTTTCAGCTCATTTATTCTATTTTGGTTCAAGTCAAAACCAATAACGTCATAAAATTTACTAAATGCAAGAGCAAGTGGCAGCCCAACATAACCCAAACCTAGCACGGCAATTTTAACGTTCAATTCGTCAATCATAATTTTTACTTTCTTTACTTAGAGGCTGAATTGTTAGTGTTTTTTAACTCGAAATTTTGGAGGCCCAAATCGAGAACCCGCTCCCCAGCTGAGATTACATAGCAAATAGTCATTCAACATATCCTGGGGCTCTGTTTGAGTTAGTTGTTGAAAAAATCGAAACCGTATTAGAAGGTACTCGAAAGCCTTACGCCCCATGCCATAGAGCATTTTTTTTGAATTCGATCAATACAGGGATATAATCTCATAACTCATTGTATTTACTGACTAATTTTAAATTCAGAAACACTTTCAACAACTAACTCAAACAGAGCCTATCCTGGGGAATAATGTTCAATGAACCACACCACAAATTGTTGAATACCGTCCTCAATAGAAGTTGAGGGCTGGAAGCCATAGTCAGCGATCAATGGATCTACATTAGCGTAAGTAATAGGGACGTCGCCCGGTTGCATCGGTAACAAATTTTCATGCGCTTTCTTGCCGCATGCTTCCTCTATTGCACTGATAAAACGCCTAAGGGTAATTGGGTTGTTATTACCAATGTTGTATAACCTGTGAGGCGGAGTAGAGTGCGAGTACTCGTTTGATTGTAACGAAGTAGGATTGTCCAGTGCCCTTAACAACCCGTCTATAACATCGTCAATGTAGGTGAAATCGCGTTCCATTTTCCCACTATTGAACACATCAATTGGCTTCCCTTCCAAAATAGATTTCGTGAATTTATAATAAGCCATATCAGGACGACCATAAGGGCCGTAGACTGTAAAGAATCGTAACCCGGTAGTTGGGATCCTATAAAGATGGCTATACGCATGGGCCATTAACTCATTCGATTTCTTAGTTGCAGCATAAAGAGATATCGGATGGTCCACCCTGTCATCAGTACTAAAAGGTTGTTTTACGTTCATTCCGTAAACCGAACTTGAGCTGGCATAAACTAAATGTCCTACCTCTGAATGCCTACAACCTTCTAAGATATTCAAAAACCCAAGGATGTTAGAATCCACATAAGAATGAGGGTTATCTATTGAAAAACGAACGCCTGCCTGAGCGGCAAGATTTACGACAGAATCAAGCCTATGACTCGCGAAAAGTGATTCCATATCTCTTCTGTTAGCAATATCTATTTTTGTAAAATAGAAATTATCTGCTTCCGGATGTTTAGCGAGCTCATTTAATCTTAGTTTTTTTAAATCCACATCATAGTAACTATTTAGGTTGTCTACGCCAATTACCTCATCCCCCCTTTTAAGTAATGCCTTTGTTAGGTGAAACCCGATAAATCCTGCAGCACCTGTTACCAGAACTCTCATTTAATTACTCCCGAATAAATCTCGTGTATATACTTTTGACGCGACATCACTTAGGTCATTTGAGTCTCTATTGGTAACTATAAGATCAGAAACAGATTTAAAATCCAATAACTCTTGGATTACTGGCGAACCAAAAAAACTAGTTCCCTCAAAACTTGGTTCATAAACAACAACCTCAATTCCCTTAGCCTTAATTCTTTTCATAATCCCTTGAATAGCTGATGACCTAAAATTATCACTTCCTTTTTTCATGGCAAGGCGATGAAAGCCAACTACCTTTGGATTTTTATGCAAAATTTCATCGGCAATAAAGTCCTTACGCATAGTATTTGACGACACAATTGCTTGAATTAATGTCTGAGGAACTTGATCGTAATTAGCAAGAAGTTGCTTAGTATCCTTCGGCAAACAATAACCGCCATAACCAAAGGATGGATTGTTGTAACCATCACCAATCCGCTCATCAAGGCAAATACCATTGATAATACTTTTCGTTTCGAGATCATGCGCCAAAGCATAAGAATCCAACTCATTAAAAAATGAGATACGCATAGCAAGGAAAGTATTGGCGAATAATTTAACCGCCTCGGCTTCTGTTGATGGGATAAAGAGAGTTTCAATATTTTGTTTTTGTGCGCCCTGTGTTAGTAACTCAGCAAATTCTTTACCTGCATCTAACTGGCCACCTATAATAATTCGTGATGGGTATAGGTTATCTTTTAGTGCCTGCCCTTCACGAAGAAACTCTGGCGAGAAAATAATCCGATCTGTTAAATACTTTTCTTGCAATAATTTTGTATGTCCAACCGGTATAGTTGACTTGATCACCACTAGCGCTTCGTTATTCAGATCTATTGCATCCCCAACCACGCCATCCACGGAACTGGTATCAAATCGGTTTGTATCTGGATCATAATCGGTAGGTGTTGCAACTACAATAAAGCTAGCACCCTGGTAAGCTATCTGTTTATCCATTGTCGCAGTCAAAGATAAAGATTTTTCTACTAGGAATGATTCGATTTCAGTATCATTAACAGTAGACTGATTGTTATTGATCTCTTCGACTCTTATAGGGTCAATATCTAATACTTTCACATCATTGTGCTGAGCAAGCAGCACTGAGAGCGACATCCCCACATAGCCGGACCCAACAATTGTAATTTTGTTTTTTTTAATCAACTATTAGAGCTCCTAAATAGTATTGATGTCTTTTTTACTGGTAAACACAGCGATTCTCATGAACTTTCGACCTGTCTACTAATCCACTTATAGGCCTCCTTAACACCACCTTTTAACTCCATAGAAGGCACCCACCCAACTTCTCTTTTATTAACTCCTCCCCCCTGACACCTTGAGGCCCATCAATATGCAATACCTAAAACTGTTTATCTACAGTTTACCTATACCTGTATTTATGGAGCGATTTGTCCAAATACTGGGCAGGCGGCTGGAAGTGTTCTTCCGTATACAGATACAACCTGCATGAACCTTCGCATCGGTGAGATACCTCGATCGAACCCTGAAGGAAGGCACGCTCTAATCATCATGAACGGTGACTGGCATTGTAGTGGTCAAGTAAAATTGACCTCGGTATAAGAGCTAATGTAATCCTATTGAAGATTCCGCCTTATTCAACTGAGCCGAACCCTTGCGAAATGGTGTAGCAACACATCAAAGACAAATGACTAAAGAACCGATGTTATAAAGATTATGATGATATTGTGAAGGTTTCAGCTAAAGCTTGGCAAATCTTCATTGCTGAAAATGGGCGAATACAAAACATTTGTTCGAGGGACTGGACAAGCCTATAACAAGGCATAAGATTAGATGAGAGTGTTACTCCTCTAGACCGACTAATGAATTATAACCACCAGACACTTTCGTAAACTGAACATGACCTGGCAGACGCATTCCCAATAAAGGGTCAACTGTCCGATAAAGTCTGAATTTCTACAAGTCTTTACATACAATATTGCTTCGTCTTGAGAAAATTTTTAACAATTACGAACGCTCAAATAATGCCTTTGCCGTGAAAAAATCCTCTTCAAAGTCAATCTCAATCCACGATCGACCAGATGTAGAAAAAACATCTATTCCAGTACCTTTATCAACCAAATTTTGAAGAGCTACCTCGAAATACTCATGATGCTTAGAATTTTCCTTCAACTCATAAACTACTGCACCAATAATATCTGGAATTTTACTTTTTGCAATTTTCGCTAACCCAATAAACTCTCCCTCAGAGGAATCAAGAGGGATATGCTTGCTAATTTCCAACAACTTATTACCAGAGGTGATGACTCTCATCTCCTCTTCAATACATTGCTTAAAATCAACAGGCAACACAATATCGCCGTCGAAATTGATCAAATCGCTTAATATAGACTCTTCGAAAATAGTGTCAGCATGGAGGAAAATAAAATCTTCTTGCAATCCACCCATAGAGCATGCAAACGAAGACAGCACATTAGTGCAGAAATACAGCGGATTATTCACATATTTGATTTTTGGACCCAAACATTCCATAAATAACTCGGACTTGTATCCAGTAACTACCGTTATATTAATTATTCCATTATTTTTTAGTAGTCTAATAGCTCTTTCTATTAGCTTTTCTCCATTAATCTCTAGAAAGGATTTAGGCAAGCCATTCGAAATTTTTCCTAGCCTGCTCCCAAATCCGGCGGCCAGTATTACTGCTTCCATCAGCTTTTCTCCAATATTCTGTAAATTGTATTTTTATCTTTATAGCAAGGATCTAATTGCAAATTTCCAGTAGTTAAAGAAACTAAAACATCTCGGTCAGAGGCTTCTATACCGAAGTTACTCAATATCCTTGCTATTCCCAACCTATCTATCAAATCTTCAATAGGACCATCTTTATCTAATCCTGAGGCATCACTAATCATGGAGGCTAAAGTAAAATATCGGCTAACTTTTGCTTCTTTAAGGCTACTGATCCATGCAGGGTAGATACAAACTAAACCCTCTGAATGGGTACTATCGCTAAGTGAGCCGATAGCATATTGAATTCGATGAGGAAGGCATGTACTAGAGTTTGCGAGATTTATACCGGCCATCATGCTACAAAAAGACAGTACCTCTTTATTGCGACGCACATTCTTGTCGACAGATATCTCCAACAACGCAGGAACTATGTTTTTAAGAATGTCCAATGAAATAATACTAGTAATATCGGTATGTGCATTAGATATATATGATTCAAAAGCGTGAGTAAAAGCATCAAAACCTGTAAAAAGAGTTACTAATTTCGGGAGAGAATGGGTAAGAGTCGGGTCAACAATCGCATATCTAGGAAACAACTCATTCCCCCTCATTCCTCCTTTCCAGCCATTAGATTTGTCACTAAGAATAGACCCCTTGCTCAACTCACTTCCCGTCCCAGATGTTGTTGGTATGGCTAAGTGATCAACGAAACTTTCTCCTGAAACGCCATTCAAGATCAAATCATCCACACTTTTACCACTCCCGATACAAACCGAAATCGCCTTTCCTGCATCGATTGCACTTCCACCACCAATAGAAATAATAAGTGATATTTTCTTTCCATTGAACTTATCACTGATCAATCTAACCGAGGAAACATCAGGATTTTGAGTAATACTATTTTCATAAAAATGCCGAAGATTGGAATCGTCAAGCATTTTCTTTACTTTGGCATATGCTCCGGAAGTCTCCGCTGCAGAACGCGTACTTATGATGAGTACGTTATCACTATAGGAAGATACAAGATTATTTAATTCACTTAATGAACCATCTCCATACGCAATTTTAGTGGGGCAAAAAAATCTCTGAAACATTTACAAATTCTCGATTTTTTGTGTAATTTTATATACATCATTCTGATATAACTTTGCCAAATTATCGAATTCAGGCCTGAGTGATTCATAGACGGACTTAAATAGTTGATACCGCACAGCATACTTCTCAACACATTCCTGATTTGGATATATGACCTCCCTCACTTTTACAAGTTTGGATGCGCTCTCTAAACTCTTTATTTTTCCTAAGCTCATCATCATAAGAATAAATCCACCGATTGAAGTAGTTTCAAATTCATTCAAAACTATTATCTCTTTATTACAAATATCTGCTTTTATCTGGTTGATTAAGTGGATTCTGGAAAGTCCGCCAGATACTCTTATAGAAGTGATATCTATACCGCTATAATGCTCAACATTTTCGGATAATGACTTAAGACAAAATCCAGCACTTTCAAAAACCGATCTTGACATATGTGGTCGCCGGTGATGTCTTCCTAAACCGAAATAAACACCTCGGGCATTTTCATTCCAAAGAGGTGCTCTTTCACCCATCAAGTAGGGAAGAAAAATCAAGCCGTCTAATCCGTCTTTAACTCCTCTAGCTTCAGCCTCCATCAATCCATAAGGGTTTTTGATATCTTCGTAAAGTGCCTGCTTGCACCACTCAATCAACCCTCCACCTAAATTGTTAGAGCCACCAATAATCGAAATATCATTGCTGGGAATATATTGAGATAAAACTTTATCGGTATTCAAAACTTTTTCACCACGAGACAGAGCTCTTAAGGATGTTACAGTGCCACTTACATCACATGCATCCCCTTCCTTCAACAGACCAGAGCCATAAAAAGCGCAAACAGCATCATAGGTCGTTACTACATACTTTGTCTTTTTAGCGCCTTTGATACCGAATGCCGCTTTTGCATCACAACTTACATCCCCAACTATTTCACCAACATTTACCACGTCTGGTAACTTTTTCATATCGAGATTTAAATCGTCAAAGACTGTCCTTGCAAAAGCGTTATCAGCTTTAACAAAAAGGCTCTTTTGAGCATTTAATACGTCAGTTTTAGCTTCACCTGTCATTCTTAAGCAAAAATAATCATTTGGACTTAATAAATAGCTGCAAGATCCATATATTCCAGGATGATGTTTTTTCAACCACAACATTTTGGGAACCATCAAGGTTGAGTTGTTTAGTAATCCAGCTCCACGAATATTTTGAAATGACTTCAAACTATCAATGATAAGCGCTTCTTCCTTAGCGCGGGTATCAGAAACCATCATCACTTTGCCTAGCGGCAACCCATTGCGATCTACAGCAACAAGGCAAGAAGACGATGCCGTAACAGTTATGTAATCTATTTGGCCGCCATCCTGAATTTGTCCAATCGACTCTTTTACCACCTTTTGTCCTTTTTCCCACCACTCAGTCGCGTCCTGCTCGACTCTGGGGCCATCAAGAAAGGTAGCCAATGGCAAGGAACAAGAACTTATTATTTTCCCATCACCGTTAAAAACTACGGATCTAATACTTTTTAATCCCAAATTTAAAACAATATACATTTTTGATTCCAATATTATTATTTATTTAAGATCGTTGATTTTCTTAACACAGAATTCAAGAGTTTTCTCATATCGATCCTCGACATATTTGATCATCAAGTACTTATTTTTTTGAGCCATATTTAACAAAGAATCCACATAGACATCTTTAAGTTCAGTTGATATATTGACCTTTTCTAAACCATATTCCTTAATTTTCTCGATTTTTTTAAGCTCGATACCGGAGGCTCCATGCAAGACTAATTTTTGGTTCGGTATTATTTGATGTGCTTTTATCCATAATTCAATATCAAGATTTTGCGTGCTGACATAATGTCCATGAGCATTACCTATACCTATAGCCAACAAGTCAACAGCAGTTTTATTACAAAACTCCTTCAACTCATCTAAATTAACCTTGCCAGTCAAATCTCCTCCAAAGCCATCCTCTTCACCCAAAATAGCTCCTAGCTCACCCTCAATCAATCCAGAATAAGCTGGCCAAGCACTTCTAATCTCATTGACTTTACGGATATTTTCAGTCAGTGGTAAATTTGAAAAGTCGGCCATAACTGAATCCCAGCCACTCTCAATGCAATCTCCTATGATTTGGAAGTTACTACAATGATCTAAGTGAATTATCACGTCGGCATCAAGTGATGTCTTAATGCTATTGATTATCCTCCTAAGCTGACTAGCCCCATAATATTGAACCGTCGATGCCGAAAACTGTAGATAAACACCTTCACCAGTTTCGCGCGACGCCTGATAGACAGCCCTGATCGTTTCATAGTCAAAAACATTGAATGCGGCTTTAGCCATTTTCTTTTCCCATTAAATCAGTATGAAATTATTGCGCTATATCAAAGCCAAAAATTGGGAGAGATAATCCTATCGAGTTTAAGTAAGCATCTGCTGTAAATATAACTTGATCATTGGGTCGCGCATAATTTGATTTGCTCAGATATCCACCGAAATGTTTTACGCATACCTTGCTCCAATTTCAACGAGGGCGCCCAACCCAATTTAGCTTTTATTAACCTGTTATCGGAATTTCGACCCTTGACGCCCAACGGACCATCAATATGCTTAATACCCACGTTTTTGTCAGCCACTTTAGATGCAATCTCGACGAGCCTGTTGATTGTCACCATCTCATCCGAGCCTATATTAACCGGTCCTTGAAAATCAGATCGCATTAACTTTATAGATCCTTCCACACATTCATCTATGTATAGAAAAGAGCGAGTCTGCGTTCCATCCCCCCATACTTCAATCTCATCTCCACCCTCAATGCTCGCTACTTTACGACATATTGCTGCGGGAGCTTTTTCTTTGCCTCCTTGCCAAGTACCCTCAGGCCCAAAAATGTTATGGTACCGAGCAACTTTACAATTCATCCCATAGTTACGGTTGTAGGCTAAATATAATCTTTCCGAAAATAATTTCTCCCAACCATATTCGCTATCTGGATTTGCTGGATAAGCACTGTTTTCCTCGCAATTTGGGTTGCTGGGGTCTAATTGATTGTGTTCTGGATACATACAAGCTGAGGAAGAGTAAAATATATTTTTATTATTTCTTCTGCGGCATGCTTCAATAACATTTAAATTAATCATCGCCGAGTTATGCATTATGTCAGCGTCATTTTCGCCCGTAAAAACATATCCCGCTCCTCCCATATCAGCTGCAAGCTGATAAATCTCATCAAATTTCTGATCAATCACCCGATTAACGAAAGCCTGATCGCGAAGATCACCGACGACAAAATCGTCTGCCTGCGTTTCGCTAAACTCAGGATACTTTAAATCAACTCCCCTGACCCAAAAACCCTCTTCTTTCAAGCGATTGACCAGATGAGATCCAATAAATCCGCCAGCACCGCAAACTAAAGCCGTTTTCATATTCATTGCTCCAAATTTTTAATCAAATAATCTTAATAACGAGTCGGCTAAATCTTTACTTGACTCGCCCATATTTATCTTCAAATCGGACAATATCGTCTTCTTCTAGATAGCAGCCTGACTGAATTTCAATCAACTCAAGCTCAACCTTACCTGAGTTCTCAAGTGAATGGCTAACTCCAATCGGTATGTAGGTAGACTCGTTCTCGGATAACAAAAAGGTTTTATCCCCATTCGTTACTCTCGCAGTGCCAGATACAACCACCCAGTGTTCTGCTCGGTGGTGATGCATCTGCATACTTAACTTTGCTCCGGGCTTCACAGTAATGTGTTTGGCCTGATATCGCTCACCACGATCAATGGAGTCATATTTACCCCATGGGCGATAAACTTCTCGGTGCAATTCCCACTCACTTCGTGAGTTTTCTTTTAATTGCTGAGCGATGATTTTCGCGTCTTGAACCGCATCTTTGTGCGCAACCATAAGGGCATCTTTCGTAGAGACAATAACCAAATCATCTACTCCAATAGCAGCAACTAATTTACTGTCACTTCTAACATAGGAGTTATTGGAATTGTGCAACATGACATCCCCGTGAATAACGTTCCCATTATCGTCTTTTTTACTAATATCCCAAAGTGATGACCAAGATCCTATGTCACTCCAACCAACATCCATTGGCACCACAACAGCATCGGCGGTATTTTCCATCACCGCGTGATCGACTGACTCGCTGGAACATGCTACAAATTTTTCTTTATTGATTCTCAAGAAATCTAAGTCAGACCTAGTTTCTACCATTGAAGCTTTGCAAGCTTGATAAATATCTGGCCGAAATTTTTTTAATTCTTCAAGGTAGCAACTTGCCTTAAATAAGAATATACCGCTATTCCAGTAATGGTCGCCCGAACTTATATACTCTTGAGCCACCTCAACTGAGGGTTTTTCTACAAACTTATCTACCACAAAACCAGCACCCTGCTCTTTCCCCCTCTTGATATAACCATAACCAGTGTGGGGTTCTTTTGGAACAATTCCAAAGGTGACTAACTGACCGGCTTCCGCTAAGGGAAAAGCGTCAGACACAGCCTTGGTAAACGCGACCTCATCTCGAATCACATGATCAGCAGCAAGCACCAATAGCATAGGATCGTCTTGATCGCCTTGTGATGCGAGGGCTGCTAACGCAATTGCAGGTGCCGTATTTTTCCCGACCGGCTCTAGAATAATTGAGCCTAGCATGCCTACTTCACGCAACTGTTCAGCCACAAAAAAACGATGATCTTCATTACAAATAGTGATGGAAGAGTCCACTTCAAGATTGCTTAATCGCTTAACTGTCTCTTGAAGCATGGTGCCCTCACCATCAAGGGGCAAAAACTGCTTTGGGTGTGTAGCTCTAGATAAAGGCCACAAACGAGTGCCTGATCCACCAGCCATAATAACCGCACAAACACTCATGTTATTGTCCCTTTGTTATTTCTAACAAGTTGCTTAGAAAGCAAAAAGTTCTTTTTCCAATGTTTTTTATAGAGAGCATGGTTTTTAACATCCGATAAGAGCACTTATCACCATTAACGCCCAAAAACCGATGCCGCGCCAATAGCAATACGCCCTATGCTAACCTACTAATACTTATAACTTTCAGGCTTAAAGGGCCCTGCCGCATCCACATTGATATAATCAGCCTGGGTTGCCGTTAGTTGGGTGATCAC